>Ga0209634_1000823_pt1 | contig 23460 bp, 34 predicted proteins | sample LinPmetageLP40_FD_184043 | JGI IMG/M metagenome (GOLD analysis project Ga0209634, IMG submission 184043) | Marine viral communities from the Pacific Ocean - LP-40 (SPAdes) (version 2) | ecosystem: Environmental > Aquatic > Marine > Oceanic | place: Pacific Ocean | collected 2010-08-26 | reverse complement strand
CGGACATTATCTCTAGGCACAGATTATGAGACCGCAGGGGGAGCTGGCATAACGCTAACAAGTACAGCAAGTGCTACAGACATTGTACCTTATGTTGTCTCAGCGGCAGGGCGAATACTGCTTGGCGCACCTCAACTGGCGTTCTCATGAGTGGTCCTTTTGGTTCATCACAGTGGATGTATAATCCAAGCACTGAGTTTTATGGTCATACAGTAGATAATTCTGTACGGTTTGATGATGGTTCTAGTGAATACTTAAGCCGTACTCCCAGCTCTGCTGGCAATCGTAAAACAATGACTTGGAGTGGTTGGTTTAAACGTTCAGCTTTGTCAGGACACCAAAGATTTTTTGGGGCAGGTAATGATAATTATGTATCTTTTGCTTCTAGTGGTGCAATAGAAATAAACCTTAGAAGCGGTGGTGGTTCTAGTAACGCTTTTGTAATTACTAATAAACTACATAGAGATGTTAGTGCTTGGTATCATATTGTTGTAGCAATAGACACTACACAAGGAACAGATACTAATAGAGTAAAAGTTTATGTAAATGGAGTGCAACAAACAAGTTTTAGTCAGGATGCTTATCCATCCCAAAACAACGATTTAAATAGTTTTAATAATACTGTTGAGCAATTTATTGGACGTTATAGTTCAGGAAATTATTATGATGGATATATGGCAGAGGTACATTTCATAGATGGTCTTGCTTTAACTCCAGCATCTTTTGGAGAAACTAAAAACGACATCTGGATTCCTAAAGATACGTCAGGTTTAACGTATGGAACACAAGGTTTTAGACTGCAATTTAAACAAGCAGGATTAAGTGCAAATGCTAGTGGTCTAGGTGCTGATACTAGCGGAAATACTAATCACCTTAATAGTACTAATCACGCAGCACACGACAGAGTTCCTGACAGCCCTACAAATAACTTTGCTACTATGAATCCTTTAGACGCAGACCCTGACGTAACATTTTCTGAAGGAAACTTAAAGGTAGCAGTTGGAAATTCTCCAGACGGAGGTGTAAGAGGAACTTTTGGCCTTACTTCTGGAAAATGGTATTGGGAAACATTTAATAATGATACTGGTAATGGAGTTGGCATTGGTGTTTATGGGAGTGCTGCTGCACTTAGTTCGTGGCCTTCTATTGTTAGTGGTACTCTTTATGTTACTGCATTAAAAAACATCAATGGCACAGAATCTTCATACGGTGCTACTTACACTGATGATGACATAATTGGCGTTGCTCTAAATTGTGACGATGGAGAAATTACTTTTTACAAAAACAACTCATCGCAAGGTGCTATCACTACAATACCGACTGTTTCTTTTCCTGCGTGGGCGGATGGTAGTGGCGCACAAGGTCCAAGTGCAACTATAAACTTTGGACAAGACAGTTCATTTGCTGGAGCAAAAACAGCACAAGGTAACGCAGACGGAAATGGCATAGGTGACTTCTACTACGCACCACCATCAGGCTTCTTAGCTCTATGCACAGCCAATCTACCTGACCCAGTTGAAACAATAGACCCAGCCCAAGGTGGTTCTCCTCAAGATTACTTTAATACTGTGCTTTATACTGGTGACGGTAACACTACTCAAGCAGTAACAGGTGTTGGCTTTTCTCCTGATTGGTTATGGACGAAATCTAGGTCAACAACAGACAATCATCATGTTTTTGATTCTGTCAGGGTTGTATCTGGTGTAATGCAAAGGCTATTTCCTAATTTAACAAGTGCTGAAGATGGTAATTTTGGTTCAATTAATTCTTTTGATTCAGATGGATTTACAACGGGTAATAATACTGGAACAAATCAAAACAACACAACCTATGCCGCTTGGAACTGGAAAGCTGGAACTTCATTTAGTAATGACGCTAGTTCTACAAGCGTTGGTTCTATAGACAGTGCAGGAAGTGTAAGTGCTGATACTGGGTTTAGTATTATTACTTATACTGGAACAGGTTCTAATGCTACGGTTGCTCACGGTTTAAGCGTTGCGCCAAGCCTTTACTTTGTGAAGTACAGAAATGCTGGTGGTGATTGGAAAACGTATTCAGAAGATGTTGGCAACACTTATCAGGGTTTTTTAGAAGGAACTGGTGCTTTTCACAACACTGGTGCGGCTATTTGGAACAATACATCACCAACTACTAGTGTGTTTAGCATTGGAACAAATGGTGGTGTTAATACAAGTGGTGGTAATTACGTAGCATATCTTTTCCACAGCGTAGACGGCTACTCAAAGATTGGCAAATACACTGCAAATTCAAATGCAGATGGCCCGTTTGTTTATACAGGTTTTAGACCAGCTTGGCTTTTAATCAAAAAGATTGATGGTGCTGCATCTTGGTGGTTAGTTGATTCTGTTAGAAACCCTTTTAATGTAACAAATAAATACTTGTTGCCTGATGCTACTACGGCAGAAAGTGCTGGTTCTGATTATACAACTGCTGATTTTGTTTCAAATGGTTTTAAAATAAGAAACACATCAACTGCATTTAATAGCGGAACACATATATATATGGCCTTTGCCGAACAACCCTTCAAATACGCTAACGCAAGATAAAGGAAACATAATATGCCTTGGAAACTAAGTGGAACTATAATTAGAGAAGGTCGCTCTTGGGTAGACGCTAGTGGAATAAGACACCCAACTAACTGGATGCGTTGGACTGACGATGAAAAAAAAGCAGTTGGTTTAGCTTGGACTGACCCAGTTGCTTGGCACGATAACAGGTTCTACCACGGTAGAGATAGCGATGGTAATCTAATTGATAAGAACATTGCTGATGTTAATGAAGTTGATAGTGATGGTAATCCTATTAATGATAGTGATGGCAATCAAATAGTTACACTAGGTTTAAAGAGCGTAGCCATACAGGTTATTGATAGACAAGCTCGTGGTTATCTAGCTGAACATGATTGGTACGTTACTCGTAACGCAGAGAAATCAACAGCTATACCTAGCACAGTTACTACATACAGAGATGCAGTGCGCTCTGCTCACACTACTATTAAAGGTAAAATAAATGGAGCTGCTAATCTTAATGCTTTCATTGCTTTGTATACTACGCCTGTCGATGCAGACGGAAAGCCAACTGGCAATGCCCCTATAGTAGATTGGCCTGATGCTATTTAGAATATTATATATTGGTTTGCTGTTGTTATGTGCGACAGCAGGGGGGGCTTTATCTGCTGACTCTAATACTGTTTCCTCCACAGTTGTCACGGACAAAGCTCCTCCAACAGCATCAGCCCCATCTGTTGTAGTTAACAACTCAGATGTTTGTAAGACTGGTGCATCTGCCGCTATTCAAACACAGATACTAGGCATAGCTAGTGGCATTGCTATCCCTGATTTAAATTGTGAGAGACTAAAACTATCTAGGTCGTTGTATGCTATGGGTATGAAGGTAGCAGCTGTGTCTACTTTATGCCAAGACTATCGTGTCTTTGATGCTATGGCTATGTCCAATACTTTTTGTCCTTTTATGGGTAAGATAGGTGGAGATGCACAAATTGAATGGCAAAAGAATTTTAATTTAATTCCTAAAGGTTCTGTTATTAAAAATTTATACACACCAAAACCAACTAAGAGAGTAAAAAGTGAAACACCTATTCAAGTTGACCCAAAGAAAGGCATTATTGGCGTGCTGCTTATGCTGCTTATTCTTTAGCGTACAAAAAGCTGTTAGCCAAACGTGCGTTGTTGATACAGTAGGACTGTGTGACCCTGCTGTTGATGTGTCTATTGAATCTGAAATAGTTACTGAAAGTTTTACTGACTCTACTGGCATTACTACTATAGAAACTACTACTTCTGTTACTACTACTACTACTGTAACTAATGAAGACTCAGGAGATATACTTTCTTCTGGCTCTGGGTTTGTTTCTTCTAGTAAAGAAGGTGATATGGATTCAGATTGGGGAGGACAAGGCCCTGCTTCTATACCCTCTGGTTCTACATGTGGAGATTTAGGCACAGATAAATGTGCTGAGATTACTGGTAGTGGTAACAGTACTAGCGTTATGGGTGTTGATGGTATGGGTACTACGTTTAAGAACACTATAAGTCTATCTAGTTTAAACATAGATAACGGTGGTAAGGTTAACTATACTATTAAGGTAAGCAAAGAAGATGCTAGTGATAGAATCTATATGCATCTTACTGGGTATAATGGTTCTACTGCTACATTCAGTGGCACTGATATTCTTTCTGAGTCTGGTGTTAACAGTGGCTTTGCTTCCTATGCTGGTGGTTTTAATTTTGGTGGGAATCTAACTAGTCTTATCGTAGAGATAGGTGGTCGAGATATTAACTTAGCTGTCGGCCCTATGTTCGATGATGTAACTGTGAATGTTTTATACAATGTTGTTAATACTATTATTACTCAGAGCATTACTACTATAGAAACTTTTATTGCTTTAAATATAGGTGTAGGTGATGTTGTTATTGATATAGCTGAAGATATATTTGAACATAACGATGTTATCGAAGTAGATGGCATTACTATAATTGAGCCAATGAAAGGACCAGAAGATGCGACTTACGATTCAGTTGAACTTGAACTCGATTCGCCAGTTATTGAGGCGATTGATATTAAAATGGACACGCAAACCCAAGGAGGAGATACCAATGTATATGCAGAAACCAACCAAGAAGCCAGCGTCGAAGCCGAGCTTGAAGCCAAAGAAGAGCCTAAAGAAATCGTCGTCGTTAAAGTCAAAGCCGTCAAAGAAGAAGTAGTTAAAGTTGCTGAAGTAGTTAAAGAGGAGGTGGAGGTTAAAGAAGAGGCTGGGGAAGAAAAGCCAGTTAAGAAAGCAGAGGTTAAGAAAAATACTAAGCAGCAAAAACAAAAGGTTGCTAACAAAATAGTAAAAGAGATGGGTTCTAAAGGTAGGTATGATGATGCCAACCAATTTAAAACCCTAATGATTATGTCTGTCCTCGCTGATAACAAAAGTTTCTTTAACAACCAGACTGCATTAGTTGATACTGTAAAATTATTTTCCAATGATACAATACCTGATGGTGTTATTACTGATAACAACATGGCTTTATTTTTAATGAGGTATGGTGCTGACGCGTCAATGACTGCGTTAGTAGACATACAATATAGATAGGAAATAATATGGTTAAGAAAAAAGGACTATACGATAACATGAACGCGCGTAAAAAAACTGACACATCACGCTCAAAGAAAAACAGTACAGTGACTGACAAGGCTTACTCTAATATGAAAGCTGGCTTTCCTAAGAAGAAAGGTAAGTAGTATGTATGAGTATGCAGTTAAGAAAATAGTTTATGTAGTTGATGGTGACACAGTAGACATAGAAATAGATTTAGGTTTTAATCTAACTAAAAAAGAACGTGTGCGTCTAGCTGGGATTGATACACCTGAGAGTAGAACTAGAGACTTAGCTGAGAAAGAACTAGGTCTTAGAGCTAAAGATTATCTAAAGCAAATGCTAAAAGATTCTAAGAATTTAAAAGTACAGACATCTAAGGATGGTAAGTATGGTAGAATGTTAGGTTGGTTTTATGATAAGGAATTAAATATTAATCTAGATATGGTTGAGAATGGACATGCTTGGGCATATGATGGTGGCACTAAGGTTAAGAACTTAGAAGATTTAATTGCAATACAGGAACAGAACGATGAGTCTATTAAAGAAACATAAGAACCCTAAGGGTGGATTGAACGAAGCTGGTCGTCGTCATTTTAAAAAAACAGAGGGTGCTAATTTAAAAGCACCTGTTAAGTCTGGTAAGAATCCAAGGCGTGTAAGTTTTGCTTGTCGGTTTGCTGGGATGAAAGGGCCAATGAAAGATGATAAGGGTAAGCCAACTCGTAAAGCATTAGCATTAAGAGCTTGGGGATTTGGCAGTGAAGGTGCGGCTAGTAGTTTTTGTCAGAACAATAAGAAGAGTTAGGTATGGCAGAGGTAGAATTTGCAGGGGTAAAGTTTACAGGCGGCAAGATGGTTGCTTTGATTGTAAGCTTGAGTACTCTAGGTGGTGGTGCGTATGGTGTGTTCGAGGCATACAAACAATTTACTGACATGCAATCTGCTATCTCTGAGTATGTAAGTCCTGACTTATCCCACATAGATAACCATATGACTATGGTATCTGGTGAGTTGGGTGTAGTTGAGGCTGAGTTTGTTGCTCTTAAGGAAGCTGATTCTTTAATGAACGAGCTAGTTAGGGAGCAAGTTAATTCTATTAAAAGTACAGTAGCTGAGTTACAAACACAGATACATGACCTTAAGATAGAGCAGAAGGTTGACTTGTCTGATATGTCTTCACGATTAGATAAGGATATAGAAAAGCAATCGAGAAAACTTATTACTAGTGTTGAACAAATTACTAAAGACTTAAACAAAGTAATTAAATCTACTGATGACCAAGAGATTAGAAACAGGTCAAGCATCAGAGACACAGACTTATTGTTGCGCGGTAATGTTAAAACTATTAGGGATATTATATCATCGTTTGAAATTAGAATGGATGCTAAGCTAACTAAACTAGATGAAAAAATTGACAGCCTCGAGGAAAACCTAGATAAGAAGATACAAAGAGCATTAATCAATCCATTACTCGGAGGATAATATGGGATTATTAAGTACACTTGTTGGGCCAGTCACTGGCATCTTAGATAAATTCATAGAAGACAAAGACCAGAAAGCTTTACTTGCTCATGAGATTAGCACAATGGCTGAGTCACATGCTCAAGAAGCAATGCTTGCACAGTTAGAGATAAACAAACAGGATGCAAAAGGGAACTGGTTTCAATCTAGCTGGCGACCAGCTACTGCTTGGGTATGTGTTCTTGGATTCCTTGTAAATTTTTTAGTGTCTCCTTTGTGCGCTGGGTTTGGTATTGATATACCTCAAGCTGATACAGGTACTATGCTTCCTGTGTTGATGGGGATGTTGGGGCTTGGCGGTTTACGTTCATTCGAGAAAACAAAAGGATTAAACAAATGAGTTTTAGATTATCAGATAGAAGTACAGCTAAATTAGATAAGGTTGATTCTAATCTAGTTGCTTTAGTAAAGATGGCTATCTTAAAAACTAAGGTAGATTTTGGTGTGATATGTGGGTTGCGTACTATCCAAGAGCAAAAGCTATTGGTTGATAAGGGTGTGTCACAAACTATGGATAGCAAACATATAGCTGGTAGGGCGGTAGACCTTATGGCTTATGTAGGTAGCCGAGCATCATGGGAGTTAAACTTGTATGATGATATAGCTGACAGTATGAAGAAAGCATCTCAGTTAATTGGTGTGCCAGTACGCTGGGGTGCGGCTTGGCACATCAAAGATATTGCTGAGTATGAAGGTACAATGGAAGAGGCAATGAATGAGTATATAGATTTGCGTAGGTCGCAAGGTCGTCGTCCTTTTATTGACGGCCCTCACTTTGAACTTGCTGGTTAAATTTTTTTACCAGTTGGTATACTCTTGACGGACTTATATTAAATAGTTTGCCAACACTTTCCATCGTATGCCTGCCCCCACAATGGGGACAAGCATCCTGATAAGTCTCTGCAATTTTTTTATTACGAGACTCTTTTACTCTACCTCGACCGCTCATTAGAATGGTATCACATCATCTATGTCGGTGCTATCTTTAGGTGTAACCTGTGTTCGGTCTGTAACCTGTAAGCTAATCATATTAAGTCCAGCATCTGTAGTTTTTTTCCAAGCTGCAACTTTTTTATTCTCAACAAAAGTACCTGTATCATCTAGTGGGCCTGAGTAGTTAGGCTTACCATTAGATGTATCCTCTTGCTCGAACATGATACCCATCTTCTGATAAATTCTTAACACACGCTGTCCTGATTTGGTAGTACCAGCTACATAGATAACATCAGTGTCAAGTCCATCGACATTAATCTTACCTGTTAGTACCATCTTCTCTTCTTCATAAGGTGGAAAGCCTGCGCCTCTGTTTGTGTTGTCGTATTCGCTCATTAGAATTCTCCTAAAGTTGATATTTTGCCATGTTTAGATGGAATTGGTTTGTGTTTAGCTGGTGCTTTACTAGCCTCGTTGCCATCGTCATCTTCTGGTGCAATGCCAGCCATTTGCAATAGACCATAGCGTCGAGCATAAGTTATAGCTGAGCCTAGTCCTTGCATAGTCTGCTTCTCTATAACTAGATAGACTTTAGATTGGAAAGCCATACCAGTTACATGAGTAATGTTAGTACTGACATAGTCACCAAACTCATCACGACCTGATGGTTGTGTAACAGTAAAGCCATTGTCATTGAATGGTTTAAGACACGCATCATACACATTACCTAAGTCAGCATAGCTACTACGGAAATGTGGATTGGTTGAGTTCTTAATAGCTTTACCCATTGCTTGTTGTGCTTTGACATAGTCCTCAATAGCTACTTGCTTCTCACTTTTATTTGCCATCTTTAATTCTCCTTTTATTAGATTTAGTATACGTTTTCTGAAATTGTTAATGCGCCACGTTTGTTGCGCTTAACGGTGAGCTGGTCATTGTGAACTTCACGCTCATCTAATTTAACCAGTGATTTTAATTCCTTCTTAGCTAGCTCAAAGTTTTTTGCATGTTCTTTGTTCATTAAGTAATCTTTAGCTAACGAATTAAAATGATTGTCGGTTGAGGCATTACGTTTCTTCATGCCATCAAGTGGTATCTTATCTGTATTAACATCAGCCTCTTCAATATTTTCTGGTGGTATATCTTTAGTTACATATTCCCAGAATCGAACAACTCTTTCTACTAGTACATTACGATACTCTTCATCTGCTGAAACTATAGTAGCTTTGTACCCTGAGTTGCCGAAGATACAAGACAACACACATTCATTGATACCACTGATTGCCATGTAACACTGCATCTGTGCCATGTATCTTTCTACTTGTTTATCTATATTGGTAAACGCATTGGTATGCTTGCACTCTACTATAGCCTCATGACTCTGTGAGTTAACAGCTAGTGCATCGAGCGTACCTTTAATTGGAACACCAAACCAGTCTGCTGTGTATGGTACTTGAGTTTCGTGTGGACTCCAATCGGTGTTTAGTTCTAACCAGTTTAGATTAAATGGTTCTGTAAATACACCTAGCTGCACTTGAATCAAATGACTTAAATCATCTGGTTGTTTTCTTTGAGTCTTGGTTAACCAAAGGTCATGCCAATCATTACTCATTATCTTGGCGCAGTCTGAACCGCCAATAAATCCATGTCTTATCATTGTACTCTCCTGTTTTTATTATACATTATTCGTGGATAGTATCAACCCTGTATTTTTCAAGGTCGTCGTTAGTAATGCTAGTATAAGAGAGGAGCTTATCTTTTAGGACACCCTCTCTTAGATAGCTATCTGATATTGGCTCACCATTTTTGATGCGCCTCTCTGTAATTTTTAGTGGGTCTAGTGAGAACTCACCTGTAGGATTAGGTGGTGTATCAACTGCTGATTTCTTAGCGGCATCGATGAAGGTCTTAATAGTAGGCCAAGTGCGCGCACCATGACTCGCTCTTATCTTACCTTCTATTCTTTCTAAGAGTGAGGATAGTTGTGTTGGTGTGACATGGCCTGCAATATTTGCGTTCACATCTTTGACAATTAGCATGAGTTCCTCACGAAGGGAATCATTATCCATCTTAGATGGGGCCTCATACCTACGGAGAAGCTTCTGTACCCACTGTCCGATAGTTTTTGTACGTTCGTCAAAGGTCATGTCATTTGTCCTGTGCTGTGAGCTGGTTTAGAGGGAAGCTAAGAATATTATCTAGCACTTGTGTATTGGTTTCTTCCTTGAGGTCATCGAAGTCATCTTCCCAACGCTCACCATTTAGCCATGTAGATGCATGAGGTATGTATTTCTTGAGGGTGTTGTTGGATTTCATAGCATCAGCGAAAGCAAGCGCACCAGAAATTATATCGTACTTGTCTGCTGTCTTGCATGCTTTGAAGAAAGCATAACGTGCTGTCTTTTTCTGCACATGCTTGGGGTATACTTCCCAGAACCTAGTGAAGTCGAACTCACTAGGTGACAGTGTGTCACCCAAAGAGTTTAGTTCTTTATTGTTAGTATAAGTAATAATCTTATTCTCTTTGTGTGACTGTGTGTCACTACTCTCATCTGTCATTGGTGTTCTCCAGTGGGCAAGTTAAGTCATAGAGAGTGGTGTTACCCTTACATCCACGCTCTCTTGTTAAGAATTTATTTTCTTCTAGGTAGTTAATAGCTCTAATAACAGTACGTCCTGATAGCCCTGTTCTCTTTGCTAATCCTTGGATGGAAGGATAGCATACACCACCTTCATCTACATATGAAGCAAGAATAATGTATACATATTTTGCATTGGCATTATTAACTTGCGCTTTGCAAATGTTTAATGTTAGTGTTGTAGCGTACATAGGTGTCTCATAACGTCCTATAAGTATTTGTTTTTGGCTCTCCTGCCACTCAACTATAGCCCCTGCTTTTAGATATCAACTAAGGCAGGGGTTTTTTTATCCCCACTCAGGCATCATCCAGTTGGATTCAGGTTTCTTAACATCACCCTCTGGCACATGCTCATACACTGCATACTTCTTACCACTATGTGTGTGTATGTGACTGAGTATATTCATGCCATCTTTTTTAAGCACATGAATTATAGCTGCTAATCTAAAGCATCCAAATTTATCTAGTGCTTCAATGGGTGTAAGTTTATTCCCTGCTTCTAGGTAGTTCTTAACTCTCACCCTCTGTGATTCTATTGTCATGGTATTCTCCTACTATTTCCTCAAACAATTCACCGTCCATAATCACAAGCGTCTGAGGTTTGCCTGCTTTACGTTTATAGAAGGCAATGTCTTTGCCCTCGAGTACTGTGAAGGGGCTAGGGAAGTTAGACTTATCCCTGTATTTTACTTCACCTACTAGTTTTCGTCCCACCATTGCGAGGTGGATGTCACCTGACCACTCACCTCCGAGCGCACCTGAGAGGGGGACGCGGTAGTTTTTGATGCCGATTTTTTCGAGCCATTTGCAGAACCATTTCTCGTGGTAAGTTCCCTTTGACTTATTCTTGTTTGCCATGTCTCCCTTTCGTAACAATCTAAACAGATGATGTAATGTTTCGTTGGCTTATAACTATGTAGTATAGCAACAAACCATTCTGTTTTAGTATAGCAAGCATCGCACGTACCTGTGCCTGATTCCATCTTACCTTTTAGTGACTTCGATTTTGCAACCAAGTGCATCAACCCAACACGACAGCATGAACCCACTTGGTATACGCTTGTGTTGCTCCCATTTGTGTACCAAAGAATTACCTATGCCAATGATGTCGGCTAAATCTTCTTGGCTAAGTTTCTTTTCATGCCTGTATATTACAAGCTGTTCAACCATTGCTTTGTATTCATTGTTCATTTTTAATTTTACATTGAGAGTTAATCTTCTTGGGTTCAGATAATCCAGTAGCCCAGTTCTTAGCTAATCTATCTAGAGTTCTACCTACTTGCTTAGCTGTTGCTAGTCTTATGTCTTGCTTACGCACAGCTCTATAGTATGTAGATGTTGGAAGACCAGCACGCTTAAACACCTTGTGCATAGGCAGGTCAACCCACCTATGCTTCTCCATTATCTGTTCCCAATAACTAATCATGATTCTGTTGTAGCACACACGCAGTTGATTGGTCAATACTAATCATCAAGAAATTTAAATCTATGTAGAATTGTACAATAACCTACGATATCTTTAAGGCTATCTTCAGTCCAGTTCTGATGACAGCGTGCTATCTTAACCATTATCATCATCATTGCTACATCTTCTTTAGTAAAATGATAGCCTCTATTCCAGTCAGTCCACATCCTAGCAATGTCATCAAAGTTATTAGCTGCATCACCATACTCTTCGTGTCTGTCACCATACACAATACCGTGTGCTTCTTGTAAAAACTCACGTGATTTTTCAGCTTTACTATTTTGCACAGCATCTTCTAACGATATAGTTTCTTTCTCTTTTATTTGTCGTATGCTTAATTTTTCTAAGCCACTTGCTAATTTATCTAGCTCATTCATTGGATTACTCATGTCCATCTCCATTACATTTAAGGCAGAGTTCTTCTTTGTGTGAAAAATAAACCTTTGGGTTGCTTGACATCCCTGCTACTCCGTAGTCAGAGGACGTTGGGTTGTATGATGGACTAGCATAGTAGTTGTCTACCATACCAGTGCCATCACACTCATTACATTTAATTATGCTCATAACTTTCTACCTAATGTGTGCCAGTATTCAGTGTCCATTGCTTTAGCAATCATAGCTTCCCTTTCTACTGAGGTATTGTGTGGACTCTTAGACAGACGCTTGCCTGAGTTATCAGTGAAGTCAGTGTGAGTAGCCCATGATGTAAGACAATTATACAAAGACCATTTGTTGTGACCCATCCAGCTAGAATGGTCGTGATATAAACTCATCAGGTTTTCTAACTGACGCTCGTTGTTATGCCTGACTGATGAATATGTTTTCTTCTTAACTATATTAGCCTTGAAAAAATCTTCTACCTCTGTCTCATAGATACTAGTATAAGCATACTCACTCCACATTTCTTCTTTATCTTTGAAGGTCTCGTAATTGTTAAGCACATGTCTAGCTGTATCATCTATGCTTACCCTTGAGGTATGCTTGAGTCTTATCTTAGATAGTGGGTCAGCAAATGTCTGTCCATTTAGACAGGTTAATCGCAAGCCATCGGCACTAATAATGTAAGGCCAAGTACCGTCATGACTACTAAACATATTGATTCTGTAATGAGTTAGGTCATTGAGTTGAGGGGATGGGTTGATTGTTATGTCATTGAATAACACAGTAGCTTTAAGCTTACGTCCACCGTTATGTACCTTGATATCAGTAGTGTAATCTTGAGATATGTCTGAGTTATTAAGACCAACTAGTAAGTTATCAACCATCTCTTCGTAGTTGATAGGTTTGTAATTACTGCTGTGTCTACCTAGAATAAACCCTGTATCTGGATGTCTAAGTATCTTCATGTCTGGTATTGCTGTACCATCTGCCAAGTATGCTTTCTCTTCTACTACTTGGAAGTCATAGTCATGCGTAATTGTATCTAACATTGTATTCTCCTTTAAATGAATTGATTCACTTTCTAATTGTATCTTATAGGTGTCGCTCTCGGGGGAGGCATCCTCCCTTTGGTAACAGTACTTGCAACAGGACTGTGAAGGTGCCAGCTATAAGCCGAAACCCTCACCTATCAGTAACACGCCTGCAACGATAACGCATAGAGCTACAATTCCGATTAAATCTTGTGCCATCAGTCTGTCCTTTTGCTGTGAGGTAGACCCGAAAGCCTACCTCGATAAAGTAAGTATGCTATGAAGCATACCTTTCTTTGATTTCTTCTATCTCATCCTGAGTTAGATGAGTAGTTCGGGCTTTAGATGGCGCGTTGGCCTGCCATTTCTCGCCATGTAGTTGTTCGAATACAGACTGGTCGGCATCGAAGTCATCTTGGGCAACCGCAACAATCTTTTCGGAGAGGTCAATCCAAGTAGCTAGATTGAGGATGGCTTTGTCATCGTTGTCTGCGATTGCAGCTGACATCTTAGTAGCCTGCTCATGTAGTCTTTTCTTAAAGAACTGAAGACGATTGTTACCTGAATAGATAGCGTCGGAAGCTCGCTTTTTGTTTAGGTAGTCGTCTTGCTGTTCAGAACTTGTTGAAGAGTAAGTTGCTATTGCTAGTTTATGTTTAATTAAATCTTTCATGTTAATCTCCTGTTATACGCGAGGGAAATTCCTCGTACTTAGACTTGACAGCCATATCCTATCTGGCCCAGCCAACAGATAATATCTAGCGTGGTTAAATAAATAGGCATTAAATAAACCACGACCTAGCCACAACCATCGGACAAGATAAACTGACGAGGGTCTATTCAATAAAGGATGCCCACCAAAGGTGGAATAGCATCCGCACAAGGTCGTGTATGGATACGTCCGTTTCTCTTTTCTGACCAGATAGGATATGGCAGACAAGACACGAGGAATTTCCCTCGCGATATGACAGGAACAGATTCACATAAGAAAGATTTCATTCAACATAAACTTCTCAAGCAATAGTGACTTACTCTTCGACAAGTTATGAACATTTCGGCAAGACATTACCTAGACAAAAAGCGAGCTTTCGTAAGCCTGTAGCATGAAGGTAACAATCGGCTTCGTGAATAAGAAAAGACGGAATGAGTAGGCTAGTGTCAGTTGCAAGAGTAGACAGGTCGTGACAAAGCCATCCTCGATATAGGTACTGACCTCTCGAGATTGTTGTGGTTGGTTAAGATGGCTTTGAGGTGACTCTATTTGGACAATTCATGGTGAGAAATGACAGAGCCAGCGAACTAAAGGCGGAACTACGAGGCTGATTCTGGGTGAGATAGCAGTAATAAGGTGCTTCTTTAGCATACTTATGACAGTAGTTTGATTTGTGAGTTGACACGTACATTTGTAACAAGCTATCTGTGAAGGGGGAGAGGTAAGGAGAGGGGGTTGTAACAAGAGATGAACCAAGTAGCAGTAAGAAAACTAACCAAAAGACAGATAGCTTTAGTTGATGCATATGTAGCAAATGGAGGGAATGTCACGCAAGCTGCAAAGACCGCAGGATACGCAGAAGGTGACAGCGGTAGAGTCACAGCACAAAAGGCATTGAAGACAGCACACGTGCAACAGCACTTGATGACAGTGGTGACAGAACAGTTTAGTAGACTTGCTCCTGCAGCTGTATACCAGTTAGCAGGACTGAGTAAGGGTGCTAAGAGTGAGTATGTTCAGCTGGAAGCAAGCAAGGACTTGCTAGACAGAGCAGGGTTCAAGCCAATAGATAGGAGTCAAGTGCAGGTAGCTGGTGACATTCGTGTCTCTATAGACCTGTCGTAATGCAGAGGGGGGGCTTAAAACATTCGGTCACTGTGTTGCAATAGGTCTACCACTAGCATTTTTCTTGAGAAAGGTTCGATATGAGTTTTATTAGTACGATTAAGGGTTCGGAGTTAGATATGTTGAGGAAGATAGTAAAGAGGGTTAACTTCAAGCATCATCCTAAGGAGTTTGTTACTGACTATGAGGCTGACAAGCTTATTGATTCTTTAGCTCCTTCTACTGTGGCTAGACTGTTAAGGGTTGGTCGTGACAGTGGTATTGCTGACAAATGATTGACTTTAAGTACAAGCCTGATGGGGAAGTATTAAAGACCTTTATGAAGGACAATACTTTTTTTCGTGGTATTCGAGGTCCTGTTGGTAGTGGTAAGTCTGTTGCGTGTTGCATTGAGGTGTTTCGCAGGGCGTTAAGTCAGGAGAAGTCTGCTGATGGAATACGCAAGAGTCGGTGGGCTATCATACGGAATACCAATCCCCAGCTTCGAACTACTACAATTAAGACTTGGTTAGATTGGTTTCCAGAGAATGAATGGGGTAAGTTTAATTGGTCTGTTCCTTATACTCATCGCATTAAGAAGGGTGATATAGACCTTGAGGTAATTTTTTTAGCTCTTGATAGACCTGAGGATGTAAAGAAACTGTTGTCGCTAGAGGTTACTGGCATCTGGATTAACGAGGCTAGAGAGTTAGGCAAGAGTATTATTGATGCGTGTACTATGAGAGTGGGTCGTTTTCCTTCTATGCGCGATGGTGGCCCTACATGGACTGGGGTTATTGCTGATACTAACGCACCAGAGGAAGACCATTGGTGGCCTATTATGTCTGGAGAGGTTCCTGTTCCTGACCATATACCTAGAGAACAGGCTAAGATGTTAGTTAAACCTACTAACTGGAGCTTCTATACCCAGCCCTCTGGGATGGTTGAGCTAAAGGATGAGGACGGAGAGATAGAGAACTATGCACCTAATAAGGTAGCTGAGAATGTAAAGAATATGTTAAAGAGTTATTATCCTAATCTAGTACAGGGTAAAACAAAAAGCTGGATTGATGTGTATGTTATGAATAGACTAGGCACAATCCAAGACGGAAAGCCTGTATATTCTATGTTTGTAACTGACACACACGTTGCTAAAGAAGAAATCCCAGTGGCTGCTTCTCTGCCTCTTTATGTAGGAATAGACTTTGGGCTTACTCCAGCCGCAGTATTAGGACAGAAGGTTCGTGGTAGATGGCTGATACAGTCCGAGATTGTAGCCATAGACATGGGTATCGTTAGGTTTGCGGAAGTACTAAGGGAAGAACTCGCTACACGCTTTCCTGACTGTCCTGATGTTCTTATTTTCGGTGACCCTGCTGGGGATTTTAGAGCGCAGACTGATGAATCTACACCATTCCACATACTTCGAGGGGCTGGATTAAGAGCAGTTCCTGCACCAAGTAACTCTGTTGACCTAAGATTGGAGGCTGTCTCATCACAATTAAACAAAATGTCCGAAGGAAAACCAGCGTTTCTTCTAGACAGAAGATGCTCAACGCTTATAAAAGGATTCGAAGGTGGGTATTCCTACCGCAGAATGGAAGTATCTGGAGAAAGATACGCAGATAAACCAGATAAGAATATGTATTCACACATACATGATGCCTTACAGTACCTACTATTAGGGGCTGGAGAAGGTAGAAACCTTATAAGTAACCAGAAACCAGCGCAAGCTACAGTAGTACAACGCAACTTTGATGTGTTTGCACGAACTAATAAGCCACGAAGAAGACAAGGATTGTGGGCTAGAATGTAATTGTGAGTTGCAAAATTTTTTATTCTGTGCTTACAGAATAAGTAACAAACCTTAAAGGAGAAAACTATGTGCTTACCAAAACCAAAAGTAGACCCGAATGTTGCCGCGCTAACAAGACAACAACAAGCTGATGCAGATGAGGCGGCAAGAGAAGTGCAGTTGGATATATCTGAGCAAAAGCAAGAAGATAAAGATTTAGCTATTACTGAGAGAGCGGCTAAAACATTAAGAAGAAGAGGTGGTTCTAGCAGTAAAAAGCGTTACTCAATGCTTAACCCATCATCAGGAAGCACTTCTAATTTCGGTCAAAGGTTTAGTTAATGGAATCTTCAAGCAACTATGGTGACGACCCAGTTGCCAAGAAGTATATGGATAGATACGAAAAAGCAAAGGTTCTAAGGGAAAACTTTGTGCCTTTGTTCGAGGAGTGTTACGAGTACGCGCTACCTATGAGGGAGTCTTTTTATAGTGAAAGTATCGGTCAAAGAAGAGATGATAAAATATTCGACGAGACTGCTGTGGTGGGTGTACAAGAGTTCGCTTCTCGTTTGCAGTCTGGTATTGTTCCCAATTTTGCTAGGTGGGCTGACCTTGTGGCTGGTTCTGAGATTCCTAAAGGAGAGCGTGACCCAATTAACAACGACCTCGATGAAGTAACAGAGTATGTATTTGAAATAATACAGAACTCTAATTTCTCTCAAGAGGTGCATGAATCCTTTATGGATTTAGCTGTAGGCACTGGTGTACTTGTTGTTGAAGAAGGTGATTCCTTAAACCCAGTAGTGTTTTCTGCTGTTCCTCTGCCTCATGTTGTCCTTGATACTGGGCCAGATGATAAGATTGACCATGTATTTAGGGAAAGAAAGAAGATTAGGTTTGACCAAATACCTCAGTTATACCCTAATTCTGCCATGCCACCAAAGATTGCTGACAGGATTAGTAACGCTGGAGACCAAACAACTACATTATTAGAGCTTGTTTGTAGGGATTATAGTACTAAAAACGAAGAAGCTTACCTACATTACGCTATATGTATGACTACAAAGTGTGTTGTTTACTACGAAAAGATGTCAGGTGTAGGGTCTAATCCTTTTATTTGCTTTAGATGGAGCAAGTGTGCTGGTGAAGTATACGGTCGTGGCCCACTAATGAACGCTCTTAGTGCAATTAAGACTACTAACTTAACTATCGAGCTTATCTTGGAAAATGCACAGATGTCTATCTCTGGCATTTACCAGATGGAAGATGACGGTGTGGTTAACGTAGATACTATCCAGCTAGTTCCGGGGTCTATTATACCAAAGGGTATAGGCTCTGCTGGATTGCAACCTATACAAGCCGCTGGTAACTTTGATGTAGCGCAGTTGGTACTAAGTGACATGAGATTGAATATTAAACGTGCATTATACAACGATATGTTAGGTAATCCTGACAGAACACCAGCTTCAGCAACCGAAGTTGCAGAGAGAATGGCTGATTTATCACGCAGAATGGGGTCTGCATTTGGTAGATTACAGGCAGAATTAGTACAACCTGTGCTTCAAAGACTAATATATATTCTTAAAAAGCAGGGTAGAATAGAAATACCTGTAGTAAATGGTAGAGAAGTTAAGGTAAAATCTATATCTCCACTAGCACAAGCCCAAGCAAACCAAGATATAAGTTCAGTATCTAGGTTCTTAGAACTAGTTGGTGGTGTGTTTGGCCCAGAGATGTTAAACATGTTAATTGATAGTGAAGAAACAGCAGTTCATTTAGCTAAGAAGTTTGGTGTTCCTGATGCTTTGATTAGAGATGAAGAGCAACGCAAGCAAATTGCAGAAGCTGCGGCACAGATGGCTCAGATGCAACAGATGCAAGGTCAGCCTCAAGGTCAACCAGAAGAACAGGAGCAAATGATTGCCCAGTAAAGTTAATATTGGAGTTGATGGTTTTCAAAGAGATACCAATACAGATACACAGATAAGTAAAAATATAGCTTCCTTGCTAGAGTCTCCCACTGGCAAGGAAGTCTTAAAGTATTTACGCTCTATAACAATAGAGATGGTAAATGGCCCGAATGTTACAACTGAGGAATTGCGTCATTTGGAAGGTCAGAGATATATAGTTGGTCTTTTAGAGAGGCGCATACAACATGCACATAGGAAAAATCAATGAATGAAACATTATTAGATACACAAACAGAAGAAGTTGCAGAAACAACTGAGGCAGTAGAGCCAGTAGAAACTACTGACAGACCAGAATGGTTGCCTGAAAAATACAAAACAGGTGAAGACCTAGCCAAAGCTTATAAAGAGCTAGAGTCTAAGCTAGGTAATAAAGATGAAACTCTTCGTAAAGAAATAGAAGAAGAGTTTAATAGAACTAAGTATGAGAATCGTCCAGAAAACAAAGGTGATTATACATTACCTGAGAACATAGACGAAGGTGAGGCTATTGAAAGTGAGCTGTTACAGTGGTGGTCTGAACATTCATTTGAGAATGGTTATGGTCAGGATGTATTTTCTGCTGGTATTGAAAAATATATGAACGCTATTGCTGGTAATGAAGTTAACATTGACGATGAGATGATTAAACTAGGCGACCAAGCTTTAGATAGAACTAATGCAGCTAGTGCATTTGCTAATAAGTTTTTCCCTGAGGAGTTAATGCCAGCAATAGAACGCATGGCAGAGACCCATGAAGGTATTGTTGCCTTAGAGCATATTATGGAAAACATGAAAGGCGCGTCATTAAATTCTACTACAGATTCAGTAGATAAAATTAATGAGTCTGATTTAAGAACTATGATGCTTGACCCTCGATACCACAATGTAAGCCAGCGTGACCCTGCTTACGTTAAGACTATAGAAGACGGATTCAAGAAGCTTTATGGCTGATTGGCTTATGAAGCAGGGGCTTTTAACCCTAGTTCCTGCTCATATGAAACACGTTATTCCTCTTTCAGAAACACTTAGTGAAGAAAATAAGTTTGAGTTATCTCTATTTAACAGAGAACCTTTAGATTTCTTTATGGAATTTGTTAGAAAAAAGAATGTTTATGTGGTTGAGAAAGATAATAAACCACTAGGCATTGTAGGTGTAGAGCCTGACGGCTATCAAACTGGGCTAATGTGGGCAATGTTTGCAGAAGATATGCAGAAAAATTGGTTTAGTTTTTTAAAAGCATCCCCAAAGTTAGTAGAATTTCTACATGGAAACTATTATAAACTTAATATGAACATATTAGAAAGCAATGAGCGCATAATACAGTGGGCAATTTGGCTTGGATTTGACGTTGATGTTGTAGTTGATGGAGAAAATATTAATTATGTTCATTTTGTGCGTTGCAATTTGTCAAAAAAAAATGTTTATAATTTAGAATCACGGCCTGTAATACATTGAGTAGCCCTTTTGGATACCTACAATGACCATGTGAAGCAGACACCCACGATATAAATAATTGTGCAAATTAATGAAAGGTAGCTGTAATGGCAAACTCAATAGACACAGCCTTCATCAAACAGTTCGAGTCCGATGTGCATTTAGCGTATCAGCGTATGGGTTCTAAACTGCGTAACACTGTCAGAACTACTAACGTAACTGGCAACATAGCAAGGTTCCAAAAAATCGGAACAGGTGAAGCAACAACTAAATCTCGTAACGGTATGGTAACTCCAATGGAGCTAGCCCACACAACCGTTGAAGCAACAATGGCTGACTTCTATGCCGCTGAATATATTGATAAACTCGATGAGTTAAAAACCAATATCAATGAGCGTCAAGCAGTAGCTCAATCTGCAGCTGCGGCCCTTGGTCGTAAGACAGATGCTATTATTGTTGCGGCCCTAGACGCTGGCGCAAACTCTACTCAAATACATGATACAAGTTCTGCTGTTCAAATAGCTGATTTACTATCATTGTTTGAAACAATGGGTGCGGCAGAAGTTCCAGAAGACAACCAAAGATATTTGGCAATGCATCCTAAAGGTTTTGCAGACTTATTCTTAATCGAAGAGTTCGCATCATCTGATTATGTAGGTGAGCAAAATCTTCCGTTTGCTGGTGGAATGACAATGAAGAACTTCTTAGGTCTTAATATTTTCTCAACCAGTGCAATTGCTGGCGGTAAAAATATGGCTTATCACACTTCAGCTATTGGTCTTGGTATTAATGCTGATGTTTCTACAGAGGTAAATTATATCCCTGAGAAAGCTTCTCATCTAACCACTTCAATGATGTCAATGGGGTCTGTTGCGATAGACGACAATGGTATCTACGAAGTTCTTGACAATAACGGCTAGTAAAGAAAGGACTTTAAAATGGCTTATGCAGCAAGTGGACTAATTAGATTAGCTGGAGGAAGTGGATTTAACTTCTGGGCGTATCAAACGGTCGACGCAATCGCAACTGTTAATAGTGCAGGATACTTTAACAACGCGGCAAATATGCTTAATATACGTGACGTAATTCTTGTAGCGGACAGTAATGCTCCGACATCAAGTTTTGTTACTGTGTTAAGTAATACTGGTAGTGTTGTAGACGTTTCTGACGGAACTGCTATAGCAGAAACAGACTCTGATTAGAGGATTGGGGGGTTTAACAGCCCCCCAAATTACATATGGCAACACCAGCAAATTCATCAATAGATGTATGTTCGAGGGCTTTAATCTTAATCGGTGCAGAGCCTATAACTTCATTTGAAGACTCTACTAATGAGGCACTTGTTGCTTCTAATATGTATGAGGATATAGCAAGGGCGGCATTAACTAATTGTCGATGGCGTTTTGCAACAGAACAAGCAGTATTAGGTTTACTATCTGATGCTCCTACAGGGCGATATGATGCCGCGTATCAATTGCCGTCTAATTTAATAATGTTACATGCAGTAACTGTAGGTGATTTTCCAATAGAGTATCAGACATACGGTGATAAAGTATTCTGTGATTCTAGCAGTTCTGAAATTTTAATTGCTGATTATACATTTAGGGCAGTAGAAGTAGACTGGCCTTCGTATTTTACAATAGCAGTTGAGTATACATTAGCTAGTATGTTTGCAGTATCAATAGCTAGAGATACAGCTATGGCTAACATGATGGACACAAAAGCCGCAGTGTCTATGGCTAAAGCTAGAGCAAGTGACTCTCAGCAACAAACAAATAGAAAATTTAATACTAGTAGGTATATTACTCAAAGGCGTAGTTAATGCGAAAAGTTCGAGTACCAGTAAATAATTTTCAGTTTGGTGAAATAAGTCCGTCAGCAATATCAAGAACAGACTCCGCTGTGTATTCAGCTTCAGCTCAACGTGTAGAAAACTTTCTGCTTAGAAGTGAAGGAGGTGTAATTAAACGTGCTGGCACTGAAAAAATATACGAGTACGATATTACTGTAGAGCAAACATCATTTACAATTACAGTAGCTGACTATGCTAACATTGCTGTTGGCACTCAAATAAAGTTTTTTACACATGATGGAACAGAAATTACACTAGAGTCTGAAGCGGTTGGAGCTGGTACTCCTACTGCCGCGTCTGGCAATACTCATTATTATAAACCTAATACATCTAATAATGTAACGGCAGACCTTATTTTTGCAGCTATAAATGCAATATCAGGATTTACAGTAGCCAATCCAGCAGCGGCAGTAGTAACTGTTAAAAGAGATTTTCCTCAATCTGGCACTAATTTAACAGTAACAACAGCAGACAGCACACGATTAGCTGTAACAAATTTTACTGGTGGTGCTGATATGCAAAGTAGATTAGTTCCGTTTATATTTTCAGATGGTTTTCAATATATTGTGTCTATAGAAAACGCTAAGTTGAGAGTATTTAGAGTATTACAATCAACAGGTGTTACAAGTTTAGTAGCTACATTAACGGCTGATGCAGATAGCAATGCAATTCCATTTGATGATGAGTATATAAATGAATATTCATTTGCTCAAAATGGAAACACAATGTGGATATGTCATACACTTTTTAAACCACGTTTATTAGTAAGGACTAGTGCAACTGCTTTTCAGTTGGAAGTAAAAGTATTTGATACATTAACGTCTGACTCTATTGTTACTGATACATTCCAACCATATTACCCTTTCCAAGATACTGGCGTAACTTTAGCAGTTAACGCTACAGCTGTTGGTACAGGTAAGACTTTAACAACTAGTGCATCTTATTTTGTATCAGCTCATGTTGGTACACGAATAAAGTATGGTAACTCAGAAATACTTATAACAGCAGTTACTAATGGCACTACTGCTACAGGAACAATATTAAAAGTATTACAACAAACATTAATTAATAACGCATTTAGGACAGCATCTGGAAGTGCAGTAATAGAAGTTACTCATATAGCCCATGGTTTTGTAGGCGGTGAGACTATTGTTATTTCTGATGCTGCGGCTGTTGGCGGTATTGCCGTAGGTAATTTAAATAATTCAGAAGCTATCTTGGCTATTATAGATGAGAATACATACACATTTACAGCTAACGCTGATGCTAATGCTAGTGAAGATGGTGGTGGTGCTTCTATTAAAATTACTACTGGTGCGGCTACATTGGATTGGCAAGAGCAAACTTTTTCTTCTTTGAGAGGATTTCCTACAGCCGTTACTTTCCATGAAAATAGATTAGTATTTGGTGGAACAAGCTCACAGCCTGATGCTATATGGATGAGCAAAACAAATGCTTACTGGAACTTTGATGTAGGTACAGCAAATGATTCTGATTCAATACAATTGATTG
>Ga0209634_1000822_pt1 | contig 23470 bp, 43 predicted proteins | sample LinPmetageLP40_FD_184043 | JGI IMG/M metagenome (GOLD analysis project Ga0209634, IMG submission 184043) | Marine viral communities from the Pacific Ocean - LP-40 (SPAdes) (version 2) | ecosystem: Environmental > Aquatic > Marine > Oceanic | place: Pacific Ocean | collected 2010-08-26 | reverse complement strand
CGCCAACTGCTGCATCATCTGTAACTGTTAGATCGTCTTGTACTTTTAAATCTACTACGTTAAGACTAGCAAAAGCGTCAACTACTGCTGCTCCACTTCCTGCTCCGTCTAGATAAACTGCTTTAGTGTCTCCTGGAGGAATAGTTATTGTTGCTCCAGACCCTTGTTTGATAATTATGTTTTGCGAACCACTTGTACCGTTTTCAATAAAGTGCATTCTGTTAAGAGTATTAGGTGCGATAGTAATAGTACACGCAGAATCTAATGTACCTGTATATTCAATATACATGGCTCTGCCTGGATCAGTAGCTCCGTCTGCTACTGTAGTAGTGTGGGTATTAGCATTTGTTGTAATACCTTCAGTACCATAACCTAATGCTTCACCGATTAATTCTAAATTTGTGTTTGTGACTGTTCCCCAAGTACCACTAGCATCACCAGTAGCCATTTCGTTAAGTCTTAAGTCATTTACGTATGTACTTGCCATGTTTATTCTGCTCCTGTATTATGATTATAATACTTTTTTTGTTATTAAGCTACCTCTTCCCAATTAGGTGTTTGGGTCCTTGTAACGTCGATGTAGTTAGCTGTTTGACTTGTGTCTACCAATCCCCAAACATTGACTTTTTTTGGTTCACCAAAAGTACCTACAGTTCCTGTTGGTAATACTAAAGCTTTTGAAATTACGGTTTCATCACCTAATGCAGAAGTTCCTACGTTTCCAGTAACGGAAAGATTGTTATTAGTTACTAAGCTAATAGTTCCTAATGCAGAAGTTCCTACGTTTCCAGTAACTGCGGTTACTGCTCCTGCTGTTACGGTTTCATCTCCTAAAGAAGAAGTAGAGGCTACAGCAGATACACCAGTGACTGCTGCTCCAGCAGTTATAGCGTTACCTAATGCGGTAGTTCCTACTACTCCTGTTTCAGCAATTAACGCTGCTGCGGTAACTGTTTCATCACCTAAAGCAGAAGTTCCAGCAACTCCAGTTACATCAACAGGTACTGCCGTTGCACCAAAAGGTCCATCCCCCCATGTACTGCGACCCCAACCTGTTGCCATCTATATTCCTATGCTATTCTTATAATCGCATTACTCGCATCGGCAGTTGGAAACTGTATAGTGAAGTCTCCGTTAGTGGAAGTTTTATCCCCACCGAAAGCTAATACACAAACCGCAGGATCACCTGAAGCCGTGTCATTAAATATTAACGCACCGTTAGCGGTAATAGTAGCACTACTAAAAGTTAAATCAGCAAAGTCAGTGAATGCTGTTGTACTAGATGTTGTCGGATCAACCCTAGTTAAACTTGCACCTTTTGCTGTGTAGTTTGTTCCACTTGCTTCATTAGAAGTAGTGTACGCTGTTGTACCTGCACCTAAAGATGCAGAACTTGTATATAACGCTAATTTAAAATCATTACCGCCTGAGTTTAAAAAATTGTGTTTCGCTTCCATTAATTCTTTTTTGAAAGAAGTACACATTGCTTGAGATATTGCCATTACAGCCTCCTTATAATTTCAGCCATTTTATTATGACCTTGTTTATCTAATAAACCAGCTACTGTGCTTCTATCAGAAGCTATAGCTTGTCTTATATACAACAAAACAACTTGTTCAATACTTTCTTTAAAAGCTCTAGCTTGAGCTTGTACTAAAGGATCAGCGTTATCGCTAACTTGAACTAAGCGTTCCATTATTCTTTCTGTCCAATATTCTGGACTTAATCCTGTGTTTTGTGTAGTTTTTACAGCTACATCACCTACTTTTATTTCATACATTATGCTTGTGGTGTTCTTCTAATTTCATCATATCTAAATTGATCTCTTGTAGATTTAGCTTCACCTAAGTTTTTCATTTGAGCTAGTGCTTCTTGGAACCTTTGCTCATATAAACCAACACTTTCATAGTTTTTCAAGTATATCATAGCTTCTACAAGACTGCCGTACAAAAGGGCATTAGGTGCGTTAGTAGAAAGAAATGTTGTACCACTATCATCACCTGCTGTGAGTGAAGCAGGTCTATAAAAATAATGTAGTTCAAAGCTAAAATTCTCATTGGGTGTCGGAGCTAAAATAAAAGAAGCTTGGTCAAACTCAGCATAATATTTTGGTGATCCTGTTGTTGCTATAGAGGGTGTAAAATCTCTAATAAAAGAAACATGTTTTAATTTTAAAAAAGTATATTTGTTGTTTGAATCTATTACGGCTAAACTAAATGGAGCTAAGAAATCTGTAGGCATGCTTAAATATGTGTTAGAAGCTGTTCCAGAACCCGTTACGTTTTTTCTAAATGCATCTAACTCTACACCCTTTAAAATTCTTTCTTCAGCACTTTTTATAAAATCGTTAAGGTGGGTAACAAAAGTAGTTTCTGTGCTTTCTGAATAATCTTGTATAGCTGTTTTTAAGGATGAATAAGTCCAACTCATATTATGCTCCTGTAGTAACCGTTACGCTTCCTAGACTAGAAGTCATTTTATTGCTCTGAAAACTAGAACCTATAACGTCATTATGAGAAACTAACATTGAAGGTGCACTTACCCCATTTAAAACTGTGTTTTCTGTTTTCACTATGCCCTTACCGCTAGTTGGAGCAACTTCTGTTTTCCTTGGTTGTTTTAGAGCTTCTGGGTCCACAGGAAGATTTATCGGTTCTACTTGTGGGGCTTTAGGTTCATAACAATCTATACATACTTTTAAGCCTTGCCATTCTTCTTTTAATTCTAAATACTTGTAAACAAAACCACATCTATCACACTGTGCTTTTGAAAACTTACCTAATGCGTAAGCCATTACTAATAACTTCTCCTAGGAACTAAATGCAAAGATACTTTAGTTCCATCTTCATCAGCAGCTAACTTAAAATCTTGTTCGTATTGTTGTTTCAGTATTGCTGCTTTTTCTGGGTTTTTCTTCAAAGCTAAATAATATGCTAAGCCACTAGACATACACGGAATAAATCTTGACGGGACATCTGGGTCTTCATCAGAAGCACTTACGTCATCTATTCTCGTAACTCTATTAGTTATTAATGTGTATGTCGCACTTGTATCTGGTGTTGGCCAAATATTAAGTACAGGTGTTGTAGCTCTGTCTAAAAAATATTGTGTTGGTCTTCCTGTGCTTGTTTTGTCAGGTATGTTTAAAAACTCTGTTCTTCCAACCCTGTTTAGTTGTAAATCACTAGTGCTACCTGATATAGTTTGCCTTATCACAGCTGAAACAATATCTACATCATACGAGTTCAGTGTGTATTGATTAGTTCCTGCTGTAAGAGTGAGGCTTATCTGATCTATAGTCCATAGATTTACACCCCTATTAGACCAATCGGCGAACATAATATTTAATGATCGCCGAGCAGTTTCTGCATCGTATCCAGTCCTTAGTTCTAAACCAGCCAGTTCATATGCTTCTTCTATAGTATCTGAAATACTTAAATTAAAAGTTTTAGTACCAGAAGTAGCCATTATTAAAACTCTTTTACAACTGTAAGTACTATAACATAACTATCTCCACCGCTGTGTCCTGTAGTCGTGAGTTTTATATCACCTGTTTTACCTGAACCTGATGTATTTTGTATTCCACCAAACTCGGAAAAATCTAATTGGTCACTATACTCAGAATTTAAATCAAGACATATAGTGTCTGTACTTGCATCCCAAAGTAGTTTTACACTCATACCAAAAGTTGTGTAAGATATTTTAGAAAGTTTACAACCTGTGCAGGCTGCACCGTCGCTTTTTCTGCTTGCTAAAGCACTTACATCAACCTTTGTTACAGCTGACTCACCTGTTCCATCTGAAGTATTAGTCAGCTGTATAACAGCTTTCCTATCATCATCAGCAATCGTTGTTGAAGTTACTGCGTCTGCCATAATTTACTCCTTAACTCAAGTTCATCATAATTAATGAGTATTCCGTGTTAGCAGATACTGCCATTACATCACCGATTTCCATTAATACGTTATCTGTTGCTGGAGCTACACCACCTGCTGTACCACCTGAACGAACTGCTGCATTACCTACAACTAAAGTTCCTACAGTTAATAAAGCTGCTGGTCCTGATATAACTGCCCAACCAAAATAGTCAGCTGTTAAATCAATTACCGTAGCACCCATAATTGCACCTGTTTCTGCTGCTGGTGCAACAATAAGGTCATTACTTGGGTCAGCTAACAAAGTTAATTGTGAATTTGTTGTTAGTGCAGTTGCTAAAGCATCATAGCAAGTTATTACGATTGATGGGTCAGCTGAGTGATCGTGAGCAGGGTTAGATTTAACTCTAAGCATTTGCCCTTCACCATTTACATCATTTACCCAAAGATAACCGTTTGCATATTGGTTAAGAGTAATATCAGTACCACCTGTTTCTACAGAAATAGCTGTTTCACCTGCTGCTACTGCTGCTGTTGCAGCCATATTAGCATGATCAGAAACTACTGCTGGTTGTTGTAAAAGTTTACCTGCTGTTACTGCAGTTCCACCTATTCCAACATAACGATAAACATTGTTACCGTAAACCAATTTAGCTCCTAACGGAAATAGTTGTGTTGCACTTTCTGCGTAAGGGTTAGCTGTAGCGTACTGACTACCTCCTTTACCTACGATTAGATCAGCTGGTCCAAAACCTGCTGCTGCAACATATTGAATATGTCCACCATCATCAGTAAAAATATTACCGTCTGCATTAATTACTAAACCGTCGGTAATCGCACCTGTTGTTGAGTTTACATCAATAGTTTTAAAACCATTTTCGGAGCGGACTGCTCCACTAAAGGTTGAATTTGCCATAATTTCCTCCTTGGGAAATAAGTCTTATCATCTTGGCTTGTCTGCTAGGTCAGTTGATAAAACAATTAAAAAATAATCCTAGAATTTTATTCTATACTTATTATAGACAAAAAGAAAGGGAGCCGAAGCTCCCTTTCCTGTAAAGATTAGTTAAAAAACTAAGCTCCTTTGGATCCGTAGATTCCTCGCCAGTCACTAAAGCCGAAAGAATATCTCTCTCTAGCTTTGTACCTAACATTTCCAGTTTCGAAGTCTCCTTCCATACCAGTTGTCATCGCAGCTCTTTCGAAGTGCTTTAGACCATTAGGTGCATCTGTCTTGATAAAGAAGGCGTCTGTATCAGTAAGATAGTGGTTTACAACATAACCCTCTGGTAACATTCCCATGTTTTTCATAGCGTTGATGTCATTATCTGAAGTACTGACTCTTCCAGGAGAATTTAATATCCTGTCAGCAACAAACTGTAGCTGTGCTGGTATAATCAGTTTCCTAGCCTGAACGTTTATCTTGATTCCTCTTTCGTCTTTAAACTGAGAGATATCAATCAAAGCATTTTCCAACGAAGTTTCGTTTAAATCTGCGTCAGTACTTGGTTCATTAGATTGATCTCCAGCTGTCAAAGTAGGGTGATTGGTAGCGAAAAGTTCTTTACCATCTCCTCCTGGGAAGCTTGAAGAAAATCCATTGTTAAGTACGTTTGCAGCTTTTACTTGCTTCGTGCTTGCCATAGATCTAGCTAGAGCTCTTGTGTATCTTGAAGAAAGAGTATCGTAGAGGTTATCTTCGATTGCTTCTTCAGTCAACGCAAATGCTAAAGCTATTGTTTCATGCGTATAACGAGATGTGAAAGTTTCTTGTGCTGTATCATAGTTCACTGCTGCTCCTTCTCCTTTAGTGGGGGCTTGTGCGAAACCAGATAACATCACTTCTTCTTCAAACGCTCTATCAGAAGTTTCTGTATCAAAAATTTCTGAGTGCTCATTCTCGTACCTATTATACTCAAGACCAAAAAGTGCATTAAGTCCTGGCTCGAGTTCTTTTACTAATTGTGCTCTGTTAATTGCCATTGTTATTCACCTTTAGTTGTTGCCGAACACAGAAGCAGGGAAAATTACATGCACTCTAGCGTATTGACCAATAGAATTATCGGGTCTTTCAACAAACCCTACTACTGTCGCAATACCACTAGAAGTTGTAGTTGTTACACCTTCTTTTGATCGACCTGTGTTAGAATCACCTGCAGTTGTCGAAATTGTATTAGTCGTTCCGATAGATGCTTGTGTAGGAGTCCCAGTAGACTGAGCCTCATAAACAATATCTGGATCCGAGTAAACATACGCTTTCGCATTTGCAGAACCGAGTGTAGCAGTGTCTGCAGTCCAAACCTTAGAAAAGATTATTGAACCGTCAGTTGCTGTATATTCCACACCAAAAAATACGCCAAGGGGGGCACCTGTTGCAGTCCCCTGAATTACTAAACCACTAGAAAGATTTACGACATCACCTGAAAAGATAGATGCGTTAGTCCCGCTTGCGATCGCGAACTCAGAAGGTCTTATAGTACCACCAGACATATGATATGATGGTGTGAAACCATTTGGGCTATTTGTATTTGCCATTGTTATTCACCTTATATATTCATATAAATTAATATTGATGTTAAATTTATGATTTAACACCTCCACTTCCGAAAGTAACTTTAGATTGTCTATTAGGTTGAGTAATAGGCATTCTTCCATCGCTTTCTCGCATAAGATTATTATCGACAGCCTCCATTTGATCTGAAGACATTTTTTCGTAGTATGCACGTCTTTGTTCGACGGTTTCGATAGGCATCTTAGCTAAAATTAATCCACCCACTCCAATTACCCCAGCGTGTTTACCATCTTCAACAGTTGGTGCTTCAAACTCAGGGTGGTCTTCTGCTCTCACAGGTTCCCAGCCTTCACGAATACGTTTTGACATATTCGCTTTGTCATCTTGCCCTACCATTGATTCTCGTAACCATCGATAGACATAACCAGATGGCGGTATTGGCGCCTCTAATAGAGACGGTGGTTGCCATGGTTTAAGACGAGATTCGCTATCTCGATTATCTGCAGACCTGGGAGTTCGATCTGATGCGACTTCTGTAGTTTTATTCTCTTCTGTCATTTTATCTCCTATGTTTTAATGTGTTTAGCATATTCTTCAAGCGGTACACCTAATCTTTTAGCTATTGCTACTTGACTCGGCGACAACTTTACAGTGCGTCCTTTTCCTGTTTTACCTCTAGCACCTCTGCTTGGGGCTGCAACATTCTCCTGAACGTTATTCATTCTAGAAACTTCTCCTCCGTTGTTAAACTTATGAGGAAAAGAATCCACCATTCTTTTGTCTATCTCCTGATAATAATCATCAGAAGAAGGATCAAATCCTTCGGCTTCTACTAACTCTCTATGAAATGCAAAAGCACTTGTTGTCATAGCTAGATCAGTACCAAACCAATCATTCTTTTTCGCCCACTCCTGAGCTTTTGGATCTGGAGAAGGTGTAGTTTGAACTTGTTGGTTAAGATTTTGTTGGACTTGTTCTCCAACATCTTGTTTAACTGGTGTTTCACTTTTTTCAGGTTTAACACGGTTCAAACTTTCTAATTCTACAGCAAGCTTTGCTACATCCTTTTGGGATTCCATCATTGCATCTGTATCTCCGATATCATAAGCCGTCTTATATCTATCTTCGGCAGAAGCTAACTGACTTTCAACTCTTGCACTATATTCATCATATAGTGATTTATCTTTTTGTGAAAGGTTTTCGTTGGTTTTATTAAGCTCGTTTTGAACATTTTTTGCATATTCAATTGCTGCTTGTTCTCTTCTCTCGGCTTCTTTTATTTTATAAGTCAGTTTATTTATCCTTTTTTTAACCGACTCACTGTAGTCTGCGACTTCTTTATCTGCTACATCTTTATCTTCTGAATCACTTCCTGTTTGTTCAACAATTATGTCTCCATCTGATTGAGGTTCTTCTACAACAACTTCTTGTTGGGTAGTTTCTTCTTGTTCAAGTTCTATTTGAACTTCTTCTGTTTCTATTTCTTGCATGGAATCTGCCATGTTATACTCCTATAGTTGCGTGATTATTGTACATCTTCTGGGTTATTCACCACAGCGAGTACTTCATCATCGTTTAATAAACGCAAGTCACCACCATCAATTTTGATTCGGGCTCCTGCATATCTTCCAAAAATAATCCAATCTCTTTCTTGGCACCAAGCACCGTTAGGAAATTTATTATTATCTTTGTAAGCATCTGGACCTAATGATACTACGAAACCTACATTAGTTCCTAATCTTTCTTTTTCTAGATAAGAATCAGCTAGGTGTATACCACCCTTAGTAACTGACTTATGTACAAAAGGTAAGATTAAAATCCTGTATCCTGTTGGTTCGGGTAGTTTTTCAATTAAAGATTGATCTTCTTGAACACTTTGCGGTGTAAAAATATCTTCTTTAGGTTCTTTTTTTATTTCTTTTATTGGTTGGTCTTTAAACCGATCAACATGGTCTGGTACTTTTTTACTTTGTACAGCATCAGTCATCTTCTTGCTCCTTGATGTTTTGCAGGTCTATTATTATTCTTTCAGCAGAACTCAAACCTGAAAGTTCTCCTAAAATTTTATTATAACCGTTCCAGTCTTGTATTCCACCAGTGGCTAATAATTCTGTTAATTCTTCTTTTCTTTTCCTTATTTCTCTCAATGTTTTGTCTACTATGTATAAACCGTCCACTTAGCACTTCCATTGTCTTCTAGACCAATAATTAGCTTTCGTCTTATCGCTTCCCATACCCGCACTTCTCGCACAGTAAGAGGCTTTACGACTTTTACTGTCTGGGTGGGCACCTAAGTTTGGGTCGCCAAAAGTTACTCGTTTTACTTTGCCATCTTTCATAACAAAAACTTCACGTGTTTTTTTACCGTATCCAGGTTTGCCTTTACCGATTTTTCTAGGTGTGTTTAGAGTTACGTCTTTACCTTTGTATTCTGCCATTATGCTCCAACTTTTTTTAGAGCTTTAGTGTGAGCTTTACTGAATGAATCACCTTCCTTCATATCTTTTTTCATCTCTGCCATGTGTTTTTTAGAATGGTGTTTAGAATGTTTTTCTAATTTTTTAGCGACTTCTCCACCATTTTTATAATATATTCTCATGAAAATTTAGTTGTTTTTCTTTTACCGTCCATAACTGCCCCACACCCTCTGTGTTTAGCTTTATATTGACCGCCATGACTCATCATTTTGAAATCATCTCCAGATATTTTACCATCTTTATTTTTATCTAACTTTTTTTGATTACCATGCATTTCACCACCATGAGTAGCTTTAACAGTTTTTGCGGCATCTTTAAAATTTTGAGCAGATGGTGCACCTTTGTCACCTTTATCTCTCATGGTTTCTCCTGAACCAGCTTTGATTCTTTTTCGTTTTGCATGTATATTTGCGTATAATCCTGGTTTTGCCATTTTATTTACCCCATATTTTAGTTTTAGCCATTACCTTTTACCGCTAGAACCTGTGTTGTATTTTAAACCTTTAGTTGCTGCTCCGCCACCTTTGACTGTGCTTTGACCTTTACCGAAAACATCTTTATATAAAGCTGTACCAGCAGTTACTGGTTTCGATAAATCAATCCTATCTGGGGCTGGGACATTGACTGGTTTAGTTTTAGTTGTATCTTTCATTAAGGTCTCCTTAGTTTTTCTTTTTTATATGTAACGTCTCCGCCATGACCATAGTTGTATTCACCACCGCCTTTCATTTTTTTGACTTTACCGCCATAGTTCATTTTTTTCTTTACTTTACCGCCATAGTTCATCTCTTGACGAGCTCTTCGGCTATTACAGTTTCCTGCTTTCATCATATTAGTCACCTCTCGTGTTTGTATCTGCTGATCTTACATCTTTCAATATTTGACCATAATTTTTGTTTACATTATCCTGAGCTTTTAACAAAGCTTCTTCTCTGTCTTGTGCCACTTTCATTTCAGCTATAGATTCTTGTGATTCTATTTTAGCTAAATCTACCTGTGTTCGTAAAGCATCTCTTTGTTTACTAGCTTCTATTTCTTCTCGTTTGACTTGAAGTAGAGGATCGAGCTCTTCTGCCTTTTGTTGTGCTTCTGCCATAGCTTGGGCTTGACCAGTAACTTCTTGAGTAGCTTTTGCTGCAGCTGCAGCTATTTGATTCATAACTTCTGGTGGCATTTCTTGCCCTTCTTGTAGTTCTGGTAGAGGTTGACCCAAAGCTTCTTCTATTTGTTGTTTGTATAGCATAGCTTGGTGCTCTTGTATATTAGCTTGTATAGATTGTAGAGCTACTGGGATTTGCTGTATCATAGGGTTCTGCATAAAAGCAGCATGGGCAGCAATGTACGCTTCATGGCTTTGAAATTCAAAAGCTTTAATCGGTTGACCTAACATAGCAGATTGTTGCTCTGTGATAGGATCTCTTGGAGGTACTTGATTAGCTACAGGTAGAAGTGCATCTATATTTTTTACTTCAAGTGCTTCGTACATGCGTTTATAGGCTTCTCGTAAATCGTGTATTTGAGGTGCTGCCTGTGCCATTTGTAATTCTTGTTGGGCTAACATAACTCTCTGTGCCATACTAAATATATTAGGGTCACTGACTGGAACTATATCTACTCTATCATCAAAATCTTGTTGTTTAATTTCTTGACTAGCCCCTGCCACTTGATAGGGGTAGACAGGGGGGAGAGAACGGGAGAAAACTTTACCTAATAATCTAAATTCTTTTTTCTGTGCGAAGTGTAGACGTTTGTGTATAGCTGACATAACTTTAGTTCCACGCTCTAACATAGCTACAGTTGTTCCGACGGGCAGTTGTTGGCTACCTATGTCACCTACTTGCATGTCTGCGATTGAGGCAAATCTTCTACCACTGTCGATCAATAAACCTAATAGTTGGCTTAATACACTGCTAGGTTCTTTATAGGGTAAAGGCATTAAAGCGTCACGGATAACACCTCCAGGAACATCTACATCTCTAAATTCTCCAGGTCTGAGAGGTTCGTCTTCACCTTGCACTCTCATGCCTCTTGCTTTAAAACCAGCTGGTAGGTTACTTAATGTACCTGCATCGATAAGTTGCCTTAGTATAGAGGTGGCAGATTTAGTTAGACCACCAATCATGTGTATTAAACCAAAACCATAAAAACCTAACCCTGGGAGAAATTTATAATGTACGAAATATTCTTTTTTACTAAATAATTGGTCGTTTGCTTCCCAGTTTCTCCTTATAGCTAATATTTCTCCAGTATCTTCCAGTACTGTCACTATGTAGGGTACTGCAAAATCATACTCATCGATACCTTCAAGCTCTAGGTTTACATGGAATTCTAGTAAAGTATAGTCGTTATAGTCGCTGCTAGGTCTGCTGAGACCTTGTAACTCGTCCATCTTGTTTTTCGCATCATCTAAATTGACTTCTCCAGGAGATCCTATGTCTATATCACGATAAACTCCGTTTAATTGCATTTTTCTTATGTCATTACCCGTCATATTGATAATATGAGTGATTCTTTGGCTAGTTTCTAGGTTTGTTGTGTCATAACTGACTACTAAGTCCTCAGCTTTTACAAAACTAGCAGTTGCACGGTTTAAAAGTGAGTCAAAATACACTTTTTTGAATGCAGAACCAGCTAATGGTAGGTAAAACAGTAAACTATCCATATCTGGGTCGTATTCTTCCATTACTTCGGTGATTTGATAGTTCATGTACTCTTTTACACGTTGACTTTGAGCCATAACTTCACTATTTTCCGCACCAACTACTTTAGTTTTCACAGGTCCACTAGGTGGTAGCAGTTCTTTGTATGCTTGGGCTTGAAATTGTGTGGCAGCTTCTGCTAGTAACGGGTGTGTGACACCACTTGCCCCAGGAAATGGTTCATCACGCTCTTCTGTTTTTATACCAAGCAGTTCTAAACCTTCTGAAAAAGTTGTAAGCCAGTCTTCACGAGAAGTTTGGTCTTGTTCATAGGCTGTGGTTATTTCTGAACTAAGTTCCCCTAAAGCTTGAGGGTCTAAAACTTCTGCTAAGTTCATGTTGTGTTCTTCTGTAGATATCTGTTCATTATTTTCAACAGGCATCATTTCACCTTCAGGAGACATTTGAAACTCAACTCCTCCATCTTCTTCTGAATCTCTGGCTATCTCTACTATAAGATCTTCTGAATCTTCGGACTGTTCAGCAAATGGACTTTCGCCTTTGTTCGGATATCTTTGTACTTCTATCGCCATTTATATATTCTCGTTGATCAATAATAACTTATTTTCTTCTTATATAAAACCTCTTCCTCATAATCTGTGGGAAGTTGTATAAATCCACCTTGTCTAAATCTTAACATAGCTTGAGTGGTTGAGTCGACTAAATCGTCATGGTCACCTGCTGGGAATGCCGCACATTCTTCTATTACATCATGTGCCCATTTAGTATCTGGATACCAAACCATACCTGATTCAAATAATGGGGCACAGGCATTGACCCTTGAGATCTTGTCGTTGCCACGTGATGGTGTAAAGTTCGCAACGGGAATGCCAACATTTCTTAGTTCCTGGGTAAGTGGCATCCCCGAAGCTTTGCCCTCTATTATGACACTGTCGGGTTCCCAATGTTCATACTGTTGTAGGGCTAGTGCTTTGAGTTCTGGAAAATTATATCTACCTTTTATAACATCTAGTAGGATAATATGTGGAGCGTTGCCGTGGTAAATCTCTTCACCACCTAGTCTGCCTTCTGGATAAAACACACCCCACGTAGTAATAGCTGAGTAATCTGCCATCTCTGATTTTAAAAATGCGGTGTCGTAACTTTGTATAATGTAATCGCAAGTTGGGGCATCTTTGTTTGGCCATTCTTTCCACCACTCACGCTTAATAAGTGCACCTTCTTCAGATGTTGGATTCTGCATATATTGTGCATGCCACTTAGGTCCACCACGCAAGGAAGCTTTGACGCTTTCTAGTTCTTCTAGTTTCCAATATTCTGGCCAAAGTGGTTTACCACTCGGAAGAATAGCAGGAAGTTCTATGAGTTCCCATTGATCTGCTTTTGGGTCTCGAGCTGCATCTTGGAGTAACTTACCTGTAAGATCATTTATGTTCCACCTTGTCATAACTATGACGATAGCTCCTCCAGGCTGTAGACGTTGTCGTGGACCAGAAGTGTACCACTCGTAAGTATCTTCCATGGACTTTGGATTCATAGCGTCTTGCTCGGAATGCGGATCGTCGATTATAAATAAATCGGCACCACGTCCAGCTAACGCACCACCCACACCTGCTGCATAGTATTCACCTTTAAGTTTTGGGTTACGTTTGTCTTGCGTTTCCCACTTACCTGCTGCTTTTGAATCTGGGTTTATAAGTACGTTGTCGAAAACTTTTTCAAAGTCTTCCATTAACATAAGGTCACGAATCTTACGACCAAATTTTACAGCAAGGTCAGCGGTGTGTGTTGCTTGTAGTATTTTAAGTGAAGGGTTACGACCAACTAAATAAGCAGGGAACATGTGCGACGCAAACTCTGACTTAGTGTGTCGAGGAGGCATATTAATAATGAGTCGTTTTATTTTGCCACTAGCAATACGATCAAAAGCTTCTGCCATAGTTCTATGGTGAGCACCTTCGATAAATGATGGCCATTGAGTTTTGACAAAAGACAAAAAATTTGTTTGAGCTTCTTCAACTCTTTCTATTTCGTGTAGCCTTTCAGCAAGTTCTAAATGCTCTTTAAGTACATCTTCTGGCAGACGTTCTAGGTTATTTTCCATACTTGTCTAAATTATATATTTTTTGAAATTTGTCGGCATCGTATTTATTACTTATGCCTTGATCTTTTAAACTTATAATGGTGTCGCCTCTATTTTTAATAGACGAAGGATAGTACAGTGAATCATAGTCCATGTTTCGGAAAACATCGGGCAGGTTTTCGTTTTTAGAAAACATAATAGGGGAGGATTGTCTTAATCTTGGGTTCTCAGAAACTATGGATTCTAATTTAAGTGCCGCACTTTCGTCACCAGCTGACCTTAATCTTTTTGCTTCTTGTAATAGTTTATCGATAGTTTTTTTGTCTAGGTCTTCTGGTTGAAAAGTTTTGCCGAAGTTGGGATAGTTAACTCGATAGATAGAACCGATACCTTCTGAATAGTCCATGAGCCTCGGATCACTAGGTAGGTTTGAATAATAACTTCCAGGTTGTAGTGAAGTAATACCCGTATCTTTTGAACCATGGAACATGGGACCTTTTGAATTTACTCTACCTGCTGTTTCTTTGCCTTTATTACCTGATAGAAAACCAGCACGTGTTTGAATCACATTTAGTATTTTGTTGGTTTGGTCTTTTAATACTTTTTCAGTTTCAAATGGTTCGTCTACGCTTTTTGTAATACGTTCCATTTGATTTTGATATTCATCTATTATTTGTCTATTAGCGACGGGAAGATCTTTTGCTCCCAAGTTAGAAACTTTATCTATCACCATCTGCATTGCTTTTTTACTCATAGGTTTGGCTAAAGCAAATCCAGGTATGAGATCTAAAGCAGCGAAGCTGGCATCTACTCCAGTTTTATCGCTTAGTTCGTAGGAGAGTAGCGGTAGTAAACCCAGTGCGTTTTTTCCTGTTTTAAGAATATCTTTGAGTCCTTCATCTACACTTTTATCTGACACAGCCAAGGGTGGAGCCAACATCCCACTTCTCGTGTCTCCGACTAGGGAGCTTAGACCGAACTCTGCCATATCAAAAATAAATTTTGCAAAAAAATTTTATGCACTCCTTTTACCTACATAGTGTAGTTCGCCTAGCCCGAAAAGTAAATATCTTGTGGTATGTCTCTTTAAAACTGACCTAAAAGCTTTCTCACGTAAGCTTCTGTATAAGGGGGGTAGGGGGTATAAAAAAAGGGCTACCGTAGTAGCCCTAATTTATTTTAGCTAAATATATTTAGCTAATAGTAATAGCCCCCGTTTTAACTAAGTATTTTAAGTCCGTACTATTAGTAGCCCCTATACGCCCCGTTAATATAGCCGTTACCGTTTTACCCGTTATAGCTTTTACCCTAGCGTTATTATGACTAGCCCTTAGTACCTTACCCGTAGCGGTTACCGTAGCGTTACCGTTTATACCGCCTAAATATATAGGGCTTTTAGTTTTAGTAGTAGTTTTTAACATTTTTTTTACCTAGCCCCTAATTATTAAAGTTACTAAATACGGGGCTTTTTTATTTAGTAAGTAATTATAACCCTTTTTTAAATTAAAAGTAAAGGCTTAAATATATATTAAAGTAAAGGTTTATTTTATGAGATTAGCCAAGATCTGATGATCTTATTTATTTAATATAGTCATCATCAGATCATGATCAATAGCCTAAGGAACATGAGACATAGATTACAGAAGAAGATTACAGAACTCTGTTCAGATCTGAACAGCTAGGGTAAAAATAAGGGACCACGATCCGTGATCCCTTATAGGGGGCTACTCTTCCAGAGTAATAGTACCCGTTTTAAGATCATACTTAAGATCTTGAGCGGTATGAGTACGGCTATTTATAGCATCATATACGGTACTACCATCAGCGGTTAATACACGTTCCGCATTATGGGTAGCTCGGGCTATTTTACCCGTTTTACGGATTATAGCATTAGGATTTAAACCACCAACGTATAGTTTAGGTTGATCAGCTTTTTTAGTTTTAGTAGTAGACATTTACATCACCATTATAGGGTTTAATATTTGATTTATTAATTAGTACCCTTTAACTAATTAATACGGTAAGCATATATTAAGTAAAGTTTAAAGTAAAGGGATGATGTTATTGTTCTTTTAGCACACTGTTCAGATCACACTGTGATCATGTGATCATGTGCAAATGTCCATGGTCCATGGTTCTTGGTTCTGTGTAGATGATGTGATGATTACAGAGAATGATCCATGGATTACAGCGAAGCCACGATCACATGATCTTGGACAACATCACATGATGCAAAGATTACAGAGATCATCTGATGCTGTCATAGTATAATAGATCATGGTCCATGGATGCTATTACCTATTAGCTGGATCATGGTCCATTGTTCAATTACCGTAGCTATTTTACCGTTGTCCGTGTGCCTGATCAAAGTAGGTTCTATATATAGGTCTACAAGATCTACAATCCTATTGTCTAAGATGTATTGCTCGTTTTATCTGGGGTGTTTGGTGTTACCAACTTATTACCAAAATCATGGTCCATGATCCATATTGCCTACATTTTGCTAATAGGTCGCTAATAGGGTAGCCAATAACCATCTTACAAGGACTTGTAACAATGGTTATAGCGTATTAGATATTGGTTTATTGGCTAGAATGAGATATTTTGTGAAAGTAAAAAGTATTTTCTGGGGATGCTAATATAGTAACAGCTTAGTAATTACTTTTTTCATTTGGGTCAGCATTAAAATATATATGATCTTCATCGGCAGGGTCAACTTGGTCAGGGTATTCATTATTAACTACCACTTTAAAATATTCAGACAAGGCACTAGCCCCCCAGCTACCATTTAAAGATAAACAAATAAATTTATTCCTTACTTTTTTACCATTAATAGTTTTTACATCACCGTAACCTACCTGAATTATATTATAACCACTTGACGCTTGATCATGAAGCCATGACGAATCATAAACAGTAGACCAATCATTAGGTAACTCATCATATATTTTTTCTACATCCGCTTCATCGACATATGCTGAGTGAACTTCATTAAAGTACCAACCTACTTTATCAGGAGCATCATCAAGCAAGTCTGACATAATACGTATTACCGTATCTTGTTCAACACCCGTAGTAACAGCATCTTTGATGTCAATAGGTATATTCTTTTTAGGTATTATTTCCCAACCGTTTTTAAATTTATTCATAATCTTTTCCTCGTTATTAAATTATTTATATATAAAGTATAGGGTTGATGGTTATACATCACTAGGCGATTAATTAGAAAATATATTACTGATCTAATATATACTCAAGATCGCTATACCCTTCATGAATTAAAAAGTACGGTAGCTGTAGACGTTTAGAAATAAAATCTAGAGCATTACCCACACCACCGTTAGTAGGATCTATTTGTTCAGTAACCGTAAAACCAGAACACGTTTGATAGTACTCGTGATCCATAAGTAAATAAACTACGCCATCTTCCCACAGTTTATATTGTTCGCCCAGTAAAGTAGTAGCCACATCAGGGCTTAATAGTTTACGTTGTTCAGCGGATAATTCTAGAACCATACAAGCCCCAGTTTCTTCACCCCATTGAGCATAGACCATAGGTATATTGCTACTAAAGTGTTCAGCAACTTCCCACAGATTATGACGGTTTTTATCTTCAGTCATGAACGATAATAAGCCGTCTTCAACGGTAAGAGATCCAGCACTAAGATTATAATATTCAAGACAGTAAAACTGATTATAGTTTTCTTTGAACGTCTTGACCAAAGGTTGAAGGTAGTCAACATATTTATTTAAGTTATTCATAATTTTTCTCCGATTAGTTAATTATTTATATTTAAAGTATAGGGGGCATCATAAAACATCACTAATACATTAAGTTGAAAGACAGCGTGACCCATAGCGGTAAAAGAACCACGAGCCACGCTGAGAAATTAATGAGCATTAGTTTTTTTCCGACCTAAATACATCTGCCATATGTTTGAAATCAGACTTAGCTGTATCATCATAGTAGTAATGAACTATGTAAGAGTATTCATCATCTTCAGCTACCATAATTCCTGTACCATTTATACCGCCAACTTCTTTGAAGTGTTCAATATTATTATTAACAATAGTCGCAATATCCTCACCATTGTCCATTGATTGATAAACATTATTAGGTATTTCTTCCCAATAATAAAACAAGTTACTTAATGATTTCATAGTACCCCCTACTGAGCAGTGACATACCAAGCAGGTAGGTCTTCACCGTTTATTTGAATAACCGTTTTATCTTCATTACTTTTAATAATCATTAATTCATGATTATATAGCATACTGATATCTTCTTCTTGACCTTCAGCAAGGAGGTCAAACTCCCAGTCTTCATATTTTTCCCAGAAACTATCTTCAAAATAGAAGGGTACTTTTACAGTACTCTCGATGATTTCATGAGTACCCGTATATAGTACATCATCAGTACCTAATATTTCCCTAACCTTTTGAGTTAACTCTTCACTATTGTCAAGAGTTTTTTCTTCTAACTTTATTTTTAACCAAATCATAACATTCTCCAATATTTATTAAATTTACTATAGTAAGTATAACTACGAACCTAGCCATCACTAGCTGATTAATAAGACTACTCCTCCCACTGAACTGATTCATCAAGTAAGTCATCTATACCTACGCTACCCCATTTATCAACACCGAGCGTTGCGTAAATACGCATCAACGTATAGCGTCTAGGATATTTCAAACTCCTAAATTCAGTATAAAGTTCTTCCTCAGGTAAGCCCCTTTTATATACTAAGTAACGAGTGCTGGAATCTATATTCCAGCCCTCATTTTTAAGTTGCTCAGCATTCATATTTTCTTCTTTCATAACTCCTCCTTGTAATTTTTATTGGATATGAAGGTAGAGTATGGGCTGTTGCCCTACCCGTTAATCCTTCTGTCAAATATCTCCTAAGTTTTTCATCATTTGGAGGTACTGATATTCTTTCTTCTTTCATAACTTTCTCCTTTATATATTAGCCGTTATTATTAACATCAAACCAAGCTTTGAGTGCTGCTCTTATAGCGTTACTTCTACCAATCTTAGCTCCTGTTTGTAGCGTTAACATTTCTGCAATATAGTCAACATCGTCAACTATATCTTTAGAGTTAATCGTTAAACTACTTTTCTTTTCTTCTATCATGTTTTACCTCGTTAGTAAGTTAATTATTATTAAGTATAAGTTTGATCATAAATCCTCACTAATACATTAAAAAGAAAAAGCCCAGCGGGACTACACTGGGCTTTTAATTTAGCTATGTATGAGGTATATACAATTATGCTAAAGTCATAAAACCTTTGTCGAGGTCATATTTTATATCACGAGCGTCAACTAATCTAGACGCTAGTGCCTCTTCAACGGTTTTACCATCAAGCGTTTTTTGACGCTCAAGATTGCTGTCGGACCTTGGGGTTTTCTCAAAGTTAGCTTTTAATACAGCGGTTAATTGAAGCCCACCAGACCTTACATTAGGTTTAGTTTGAGCAATGGCTGCTAGAGGTTTACTAGCAGTTGGTGTGACCACTTTTTTAGTAGTGGTTTTTTTAGTAGCAGATTTTGCCATATTACCCTCCTCGGATAATTACAAGTCAATATAATTATTAACCCTACATATAGTATAGTTAGAATAAAGTATAAGTAAATACATGGTCTAATTGTTGTAATTGTTCATTTATGGCGACCGTAAGGAGTTTTTTTACGCACCCCATCTACTTGCCCTACCTCTCTATCTTTATAGTCATACACCTGTACATCTCCTCGGTGACCGACCCAACCTATATTCATATCTTGTTTATCTTTCATAAGCCAACCACCCATACGTGCAGAAGAATAATCAATAGAAGGCTCTTTATCATAATTCTTTGGTGTTTTTTCGTTAAACAAAACTACCGCTTCTTCAAAATTTCTTTTTATAAACTCACCCATTTTACCACCATGTCTCCATTATACATTTATTTTCTGCTGCTATTTCAAATAACAACGCTAAATCTTCTAACTCTCTTATATAGTAACCATCAAACTCAGCTTCTAACACAACGTCGTCTGCTTGCAGAGAAGGATTCTCTTCTCGCAGTACTTCTAAGTAATCTTGTATAAGTTTACCGTACAATTGTAAAGTATCACTCTGTATGTGTTCTCCTGGTTCAATGTGCCATGTGTGCCCAACGCAGTCAGGGTCATTAAGTTCCATGAGCCATGTAATAAAATCTTCATACACTTTACCCCTAAACGAACCGTTACCATGACCGCTGAACATAGCACCGCACAAACCCAAGTTTTCAAGACGTTTACTTTTAAACAACTTGTCCTCATTAGCATGTTTTATATAACAATCTAATCCCATAACTATTTCTCCTTTTCTGTTTTTATTAAATTTACTATAGTAAGTATAGCTACGAACCTAGACATCACTACCTGATTAATAAGACTACTCCTCCCAATAAAACAAAACATCAACATCTTCATAGGTTTTTATAATACCTTGAGTTTCAATTTCTACTTTTTCTTGGTCGGATAATGTACTAATAATTACCCAATTAGAATGTCCTAATTGATCTCTGCAATCATCATCAATAACTTCTGTTATATCTCTACTCATTTTATTATTTCTCCATTGTATTTATAAATTCTTCAAATATTGGTGTATAAGTTTTGTTTCCTTCATAATCAACTTCATCTAAAGAATGAATTTGAAGATAAATTTGATCTCCAATCTCTATTTCAAAAACAAAATTATTATCAATAGATTTAATTCTGATTTTGTTTCTAAACCTTATTTCAACTCCGTTATTCATGCTTCCTCCTCGTCGTTAAGTACTAACTTCAACGCCATGTCAAACTTTACGGATTTAGCGATTGTATCACCTGTTTCTTGTTCCATCTTTCTAATATCCCATAGAAACTGACTTTTTTCAACATCACTAAGTTTATTTAACACCGCATGATACTGTCTATCATTTTCTTGGTTTACTGACGAAGCAGGATATAGATGAAGGAAACTAAAACTAAGTTCTGCTAAATCATAACCTTTATCAATATAACCGTGATCAATTAAATAAAACCGTAGGTCTTCTAAAGCTGCTGCCCTTTCAGGGTCTACTACGCTATCTGTATGCCAATAGTAATCGTTCACTTCATTAGCTACCTTATATAAAATGCCATAAACAGCGTTTATGTCATCAAGTTTATTAAATATCAACATAATTACCTCCCGATATATTTGATATCTGTTTTAGGGATCACCTGATACGCTCCCTTATTATACGCAGGGGCTATAGTATATTGACTACTAATACGCCTACGCTCCTCAGGTGTAAGTTCTTTACCTTTCATAAGTTACTCCTTTATTAATAACTAAAGTATAAAAGCCATTACTATGCTTCCCTACCATAACTGTAATTAATCATTATCTTCTAGGGCAGAAGGACTTAGCCAACCAGAAAAATGCTCAGCTTCGTCTTCAAAGTACCACTTTAGTTCCATAGTAAAAGAGTCTTCAAAATTACCTTCCATCGGGTTAAACAAATAATTTAGAAGTGCACCATAAACGGGTAGAGGTTCTGCCCATGCTGTGTGAAATTTGTAAACTATACTGTCATCTTCTAGAGAAAAAGAGGCATCAATACTATTCCACTTAGTCCCCCAGTTTTTTATACACCACTCATACCACCAAAGAAAGTTGTACTCTCTGTTATACCTATTAAGGGTAAACTCATCGATACAGTTATCTTTTACCCACTCTGTAGAAGGGTGTTCTTCACCAGACTTTTCTGCTTTTTTCTTAGAATAGTAATAGTCTTTACCCTCAACTCCTGGGTATTGGATATAGATTTGTTGTGTATCCGCTATCTCATCGGGCATTTTAATTAGCGAGTTAAAATCAAAACAGTTTTCCTTTGAATAACTCATTAAGTGCTTTTTTATTTTGACCAAGTTTTCTGGGTTGGCAGTAATAGTTACTACATTTTTGCAAAGATTTGCCATAGGTACTCCTTATATATAATTAAAATTAAGTATAAGGTTGATGTAAATGCACACCTAGCATTTTTCGTAAAATTGTTAAATGTGTTTTTTGTATTTAGTTTTTGTCCTCAGTGGTAAATTAGCCATTTTAAATGATAGGTTCTACAACCTTTCTCATGTCAAGACGTAGACGGCATCACACACATTTACCTAGATATACGACGCCTGAGGACACGCACCGTTCGGATACCACGTCGATATTGGCAGATAATCTAACTGCCGAATCTTAATTATGTTTTGGATCTTCAACCAAAACGCCATCTTTATTAATTTTTATACTATCTGAATATTCAATATCTTCGTTAACGAAATTTTCATGGTAATGAGATATTAAAAAATCTTGGTTAGCTTCATAATAGTCAGCCTTATCTAAAACATCTCTTTCATTATGTGCTTCTTTCTCTATAGTGTAAGCTTGGTACATACCGTCTAGATAAACTTCGTAATCTGTTCGGTCGTCTACATATTTAAAGTTATATTCTCTAAGTATTTTTTCTATATCCATAATTAATCCAGTAAAATCATATAAGCTTCAGGTTCGTGTTCCGCAAACCAATTGATACCTTCCCGTAAATCTTCATAGTGACCTAACACTTCGCTACCTTTGATAAAATCGTAAACGGCAAGAGCATCGGGTTCTAACATTACGCTGTCTCCTGAAAAAGGGTTTGTAACCTTTAATGGCTCAGCATCCATTATTTTTATACCTGTTGGTAAAGTTCTGTCTGTCATAATTGTCTCCTAATTTTTTTATTACCCTTATATATTAGTTTAAGGGTAAAGCGGAATAAACGGCATTAATTACATTAATTAGACTCTTCATAATCACCTTCTATTACTTTTCCTGCGGGTAAAATACCATCTGTTTGGTAGTACAATTCTTTCATTCTTTCTAAAACTTCATCTTTAGACATCGTATCTACTCGGTTCACAGTTAATTCACTACGAGTTACGTAAAGTCCTGCAGCTTTACCTCTTGCGACTTCCGCAGTCACCGCAGCAGACCACGCACCATTGCGTACAGCACCTTCCCGTATATCTTTTAAATCTGTTAAATGGCTGGTGAGGGTAAGCACCGCTTTTTCTGCAGCTTTGGTTTGCAACTCATTGATGCGGTTTTTTACTACAGGGTTAGAATCACTTGATAAAACTGTGCCAGCACGATCAGCATTTTTTTCACTATACCCTGCTTCTTTTGCAGCTTCTGTTTTTTTCATACCTTTCGCTACGTTTTGAGCGAACTTTTCTTGTTTAGGTGTGAGCTTTTTACTCATTCAGTTCTCCACACTCGTAATACTTCTATACCATCTTCATGAGTTTTACGAGTAGTAAACTGTTTATTGTTTCTACGACCATAGTTGCAGATCGCTACCCTAAGTTTTTGGGCTTTTTCTTCATCGAAAAATATACTAAAGCTATCTCCTTCTTCCATTTTATGAAGGTTATATTTATTATTTCTCGGTACTATCTCTGGGATAGGTATTTCTGTATCGAACATTCTACTCCTTTAGTGTGTTGTTATGTTTAAATTAGGTAATTCATTCGTTATTTTTTCAAATGATTCCCATAAATGCATATCGCAATCAATGATAATATTTTCATCTAAAAACCCTCCAAGATGTACACATACCCTCATGTGAGGCTCACATTTTTCACCCTGCTTGTGTTCATGTATGAGCAATGGCGATATTGGCCAAACGACATCTTCAAACTCACCGAAACCAAGATCAGTTACTAAACTTGATAATGTTTCTCGTAACTTATCTATATCTACTCTACGGTTAAAACCTTTTTTATCCGCTAATTGGTTAATAAGCTCTATATCGCAGAACTTAACCATTTTTA
>Ga0209634_1000821_pt1 | contig 23494 bp, 11 predicted proteins | sample LinPmetageLP40_FD_184043 | JGI IMG/M metagenome (GOLD analysis project Ga0209634, IMG submission 184043) | Marine viral communities from the Pacific Ocean - LP-40 (SPAdes) (version 2) | ecosystem: Environmental > Aquatic > Marine > Oceanic | place: Pacific Ocean | collected 2010-08-26 | reverse complement strand
TATTTTTGAAGCATTTGTTTTCCAATCACCTCTACGATTAACAAGATCTGATGTAGCTTTTCTAGTTTCACGAGCGTACTGTAATGGCGTATTAGCAAAAGCTAATATTAATCTACCAATGTCTGAAGCTTGTTGTCTAGATACTTTATCTACTCTTGATGACTGCTGTGCTGTTTCAGAAACTTCTTGAAACTCTAACATAGCTTGAGATTTTGCTTCTGATTCAGAAACACCTTGTTCAACCAATTGATTGTATCTATTGCGATACCAAGTAGCACCACCAAAAGCAATAGCATTACTATCACCCCATTGTGTAGGTTTAAATCCTAATTCAAGAACTTTTTTATTTAATCTTAAGAATAAATTACCTGGATTAGAATCTGCAATATCAGCTAAGTTTACTTCAATAGCCATACCTCCTCTTCTTTCTTTTAAGAAGTCAGAATTTAGTATCATTATATAATCTTTCATAAATTGAGGAACATTGGCCATAGCCATACCCATTTTAATAGGATTATTAAAGTTCCAGTTCATGTAGTTAACAATAGACATTTGCTGCAATATAGCAGATCTCATATTTATTGCCATTACCGCACCTACAGATTGATTGATCCAATTCATTGCTGAATTAAATTCTTTATCTTTACCTTTCTTACGGTTTTGACCAGTTTCCATTCTTTCAAGAATATTACTAAGAGCATCGGTATAATCATTACCGTATATCTGCTTAATAAGCTTCATGTTTTGATCAGAAAATATTTGTTCTTTGTTGTTAGTAAACTCTTGTAAAAACTCAGCTCTTTGTGCTTTATTAGAAACAACAGCCATATCAGTAGCAATGCTACCACCTAACCATTGTTCTGTTATAGGAGGATATCCTGCATCTAACTTTGTTATTTTAGACACTGCATCTGCGTAAGCTTTCAATTCACCATTACCTTCTACTAAAGCAATTAAATCCTGAGTATCAGCTTTGTTAAGACCTAAATCTTGACCAGCTTTGTCATAAAGATATGCACGAACAGCTTGTTCGTTAGTGTATATACCACCTAAAACTTCTTGACTAAGCATTTTTCTAAACTTAGAAGGTATACCTAGTGTTCTACCATTTTTAAATCTTTTGTTTAATGCAGTAAAATCATCTGCCAATGCAACTTTAGCTGAAGTATAAGCACTTATGCCTTGAGCAAACGGTGTTAATAGGTTATCTTGAAACCATTTCATTTGTTCATCACCTAGTTTACCTTTAGCTTGAAAATATTTAAGTAATCCCGCAAAGTCATCCGCACCTGGTGGTATGTATATATTATATTTACTTAAAAACTTACCTATTTTAGATCTTTTCTTACCTCTTATAAGTGAATCCATTTCGTCTTCAAGACTTTTTTGACCACTTTCTTTAGCTTGTTGAACTCTTTTAGTAACACCTAAGTTATCTAACATATCAGCTACAGCTTTTACATTAGCAGCAACATCATCAGCAAAAAAAACATCGTTATATCCTTCAGAAACTTTTTCAGCAACCCACATAGCTTTAGCGCCTGGTTTACCATTAGCAAGTCCAGTTATGTTTTGCAAAGGTATACTAATACCTAAAGTAGCTCTTAAAAATTCTTGTATAGCTATATTAGCATTTGCTGGTCTAGCTGTTAGTACAAAAACATCTCTATTACCTTTAGCTTCTGTAAAACGTTTAGCAAGAGTAGCTAGAGGCCCTTTACTTCCTTCTTTTACTTGACTAAATTCTGAATAATCAAAAGTTGCTCCTGCCTCTTGTAACTCACTAAATTGCTCAGCAAATTGTGTAGCATCTAAACTACCAGTTGTGCCGTCAGAAAGCGTGTAGAGTACCTTAGAATTGGTCTTAGCTAATGTGTCATCAAAATCAAATACTCTAGCTTTTTTAGTTGGTGCTTTTGTATCAGAACCTACTACTTTAGCTTTTCTTAAAATATTTATTTTTTCAATTATTTCATCAGTTGTTAAGCCGTCTATATCTACACCAAACTCTTTTAGTAAATTATAATTACCTTGTCTAACTTGCTCTTGCATTTTAGCAACACCATCTTCAGACATTATTTGTAATTTTACTTGAGCAAAATTGTTTTCGTTTCTTACCTCATAAGTTGCTTTACCAACAAAATCAGCCCATTCAGTTTCACTCATGTATTTTTTTACAGAGTTGTATCCAGAATTTATAGCATTTAACATAGACTTACCACCTTGATAAGCTAGCTTAGTAGCTCTTAATCCACCTATTAAAACGTTAATTGGTATTGCACCAAAATTCATTTGCAACGTGCCATTATCTCCTGTAAGTTCAATTAATTTAGCTATAGCTCTATCAATTAAATTTTCAACTTGATCAATATTGTTTTCTAAAGCCGCAGCATTAGAGGCTGCTACAGCATCAACTGTACTAGCACTTTCAACATTGTTCTCTTGAGCTATAGTTTTTCCTGTTTCAGGATTCACTATAGAATTTAAATCAATTCCTGCTTTAGCTAACCTTACTATTGGATTATCTAATATACTAAAACCTTCAGGTAAGGTAGCGTCTAGTTTAGCGTTGTCAATACGCTCATCATCTTTTTTAGAAAGTTGTGTTTGGTAATAATTATCTTTAATATAAGGCATTATTTCAGCAACTTTATTGTTTGCTATAGCCCAAATTAATGTTGCACCTATTACAGAAGCTGGAGGATTATGTTCTTCTCTAAATTTTTCTCCTTGTTTTTGTTTAAAACCAACACCATATTCCATTAATTTAGATTTATATCTAAATGGAGCGGCAATTTTTATTATACCAGTAGTGGCTTGATAACCAGAAGATATAAATAAAGAAGCTAATTCTACAGACATTTTATTTTCTGCAACTGAGTTAGCTAATTTGTTTGCTAAAAACTCTAAAGCTTTTAAATTAATTTTACCTTGTTCTTTTCCTTCAGCTGTGAAAGCTTTTAAAATACTTACACGTTTAGGTTTTTTTACATCATAATTATTATCAAAAGTTTTAGCTAATTCTAAGGCTTCTATATAAGCAGGATCTTTTGTACCCCAATATAAACCACCTTTTTTAGGTAAATTAACATAAACTCCATCTACTTTTCTTCTAGCAAAATTACCAAACTTAGAACCTTCAAGCATCCAGCTTGGTATTTCAGCAGCAATAATAGCTGCTTTCATTTGTTCTTGTTTTTCTAATCTATTAGAATCGTTAACAGTAACTCTTCCTATACCTAATAAATCTGTTACTTGATTTATTGATCTTAATGATGATATTTTATTCAACATGTCAACCATTGTTGACGTAAAGCCTTTAGGAACTAATAAATCTAATCCCTTTTTAGCTGTTTCACTTTCTTGTGCTTGTCTACTTAAAAACTTTTCTCTAACACCTGCATCATTATTTAATAAATCTATAGCTTGAGCAGCGCCTAGTGACGATGCTACAGCTTCTATAAGATTCATACGTCTATCAGAAAGCTTTTGAGCATTGCCTTTTATAGTATTATCTACTTTAGTGTAAAAATCTATAATAGCTTGTTGATCTATATCTTCAAAAGCAACTTTGTTTCCATTATTATCTAACAAACCTAATTCAACAAATGGATTTATACCTGTTTTATTGTTTCTAGCTTTACGCATAGATTCAACAGTTAAAACATCGTAAAAAGGTTTTATATTTTTTTTAAGGTTTTCTGTAAAAGCTTTACTGGTTTTAGTATCTTTACCAAAAGTTTTCTTTAAATCAGTATACAATGCATCTTTAAAAGCATTAGCTATTTCAGATTTAAACTTAACAGCATCTACCTTATTACTTATGGTAGACAATATTGATACAGCAGCAGCTTTAGCTTTTTCAACAATTGAATCAGAAATTTGCATAGCTTTCGCTGAATCAATAGCTTGTCTCGCTTCTTCTTGTTCTTGTACATCTTCTAAAACAGATGATCCTAAATTAGGGTTTTCGCTTATACTTTCTGTAAAACCTTCTTGTTTTGCTGATTTTTTTATAGTTCTATTAGCTCTAGCATTTAATCTATTGCTAATAAACCTATCTAAAGATTGTAAGGAAGGATCAAAATTTTCTCTATTGATCATTAAAAAAGCATCATCTTCTAGATTTTTTTTAAATTCTTCTCTACTTACAAGTCTTTGACTTTGTGGTACATTATCAAATAATCTTTTTGTAGCTGCTTCAACTATTCCACCAACAATTTTACCAAACTCATTAGATGTTTTAGTGTTTTCAATAAAATTACCATCTTTATCTAAACTTTTGTTATAAAAATCTTGAAGTTTAGTATATTTATCACCTTTAGTTTTTCCTTTAACTTCTTGTATTTGACTTCTTTTGTTTACAAAAGCATTTTTAGCTACTTTATATTGTTTTTGATACTGTTCTTGAGTTATTTGTTTGCTGTTTTTTTGAGCTAAAAGCTCTTGAGATTTAGCTACAAAAGCTTTACCTAGTTGAACAATGTTTTTAGATGTAGCTATTGTTGGTAAATTTAAATCTATACTTAAACCAGCTGCTTTAGGTGTTATAAATTTTAATTGTTCTTCTGTGTTTTTAATTTTTAAATCTAAAAATTTCATTTCAGCTGGCGTTACAGCTTCTTTTCTTTTATTATAAAGTTTATCTAACTGTTCGCTTAATATGAATGCTTTAGTTGCTACATAGTTTCCTTCAGGAACTCTGCCTTTAACAACCTCTTGTTCAAACTGTTCAAGAGCAAATGTTGATCCATTAAAGTTTTTTTCATCAGCTAAACTAGTAATTTGATCTTTTTCATCTTGCAAAGCATCATACCTAGCAGCTAGAATTAAAGCTTTATCTTTTCTAGCTTCTTTACTGAGCTTAGCATTAACGCCTTCTCCTCTAGCTATTTTACCAATATTTAAGCCTACGTTTCTTTTTAAATTGTCTATTTCAAATAATCTTTTTTGTTGAGACTTGTTTAAATTATCCCAACCGTCTACTGATTTTTTAAGTAATTTAGTTTGTTTTAATCTTATGTCATTAATATCATTTTGTATAGATGACTTTTCTTCTAATGATAACTTAGGATTAACTAATTCTTTAGATAAACTTTTAATTAAATCATTACCATTAATCATTTCATCAATAACATTTGGACCAGTTATTGCTTTTAAAATAGCTGATCCTGCAACTGGAAATTTATAAATAAAACCACTCATTACAGCACCACTTGCAAAAGAATCAACTAAGCCTCTTGTTAAAGAAACATCTTCTTTGCCTAAAAGAAATCTATCTGCTATGTTTTCTGAGTAAGTTGCAGCAACTTCAGCTCCACCTTCCATACCCATATCTTTAGCCCAATTCAAATAATCATTAGCTATGTATCTTTTAGCGTTATCTACAAGAGTGTTGTCTCCTTTAAAAGCTTTTGTTATTCTATTTAATTGACCTAAACTAACTCTTTCAGTTAAATATTCAGCACCTCCAACCATAGCTGGAGCCATAAGAAGTTGTAATCCGCTATATTCTTGGCCATTGTCAATTTCTTTTTCCATTTCAAGAAACTTACCTCCAGCGGCAGAACTTCCTAACATAGCTAAAGAAGCGTTAGGCATTGTTATCATAGTAGCCATTATTGGCAATTGAGATCCAATTAAGTTTCCAATCCAATTTCCAACTTGTCCAGCATTTTTAATATTAGAAACCTCAACTGGTTTTGCTATTCCGCCTCTTATATTTTCAGATATATTTCCTAAATAATCATTAATATCTTTAGATGTTTCACCAAACAAAGCTCCAAAACCAGGAACAGCCATGTTGACCATCCAGCTTGGTATTCCTACTTCTTCACCAGCTATATCACTGGCTATACTTTCAGCACTTTCTTTTAACCATCTAGGCGTTGCATATAATCCCGATGCTATATCTATTGTAGACGCAGCTAAGGCTCCTGCAAAAACCTCTGGAGCTCCATAATTTCTTCTAACTACATCTAAAGCTTCTGCGTTTCTTTGTTGTGAATCATTTATTTCTCCTATTTTAGAAAACTCTTCATCTTGTAAACTATCAAGAACTTTTAATTCATCCATGTAGCCTTTAAATTCTACTTGAGCATTTTCAAACTCTTCTTCAGTTGAATATGTTTTGTTTAAACGTTGAGCGTAAGCAGCTGTGTTTTTTGCTGTTTCTTGAATTTTTTCAATTCTATTTTTTACTTTTTTAGTTTCTTCTTTGTCAAATTCTTGATTTTTTAAACTAATTCTAGATTCTTTGTTTTTTAATTTTTGAGCTTCATTTGCTTCAAAAATATTTAAACTACCTAATTTAGCTTCAACAACTTCAGTTGCTATTCCTTTTTCTTCATTTTGCTGCCAAAGTGTTTTTGCTTTATTCAAAACTTGATCTTCAGTTAACAAATTTCCACCAAAGTTTTCTGTTTCTAATTGTGCTTTAGCTTCTTTAATAAATTTAACTCTATCTTCAGGTTCTTGATTAGTTACATAAGTACCTTGTGAGTAACCAGAAGATGGTATATAAACTTGATTTTCTTCTTCCCATTTGTTTGAAAAAAGTTTATCAGCTTTTTCAGGTAATTCTTCTACTAATTTATCAGCTTCTTTTTGTAATTCTGGAGAAAGTCTATTTCCTGTTACAACTACTTCGTTTAAAACGTTTTCAGAACCAAACCCTGTTGATACTGTTTCAGGTTGTAATCCCAATAAAGAATCTACCGATTGCAATTCCGTATCTACGCTTTCCGCCGTTGCAGGTGCAATCTCGTCTACTACAACGGCTTCTGTCTTTAGTGGTTTTAAACCAGTGCTTTTAGCGTAATCTTCAACACTCATTTTACTAGCCAAAGCAGCTTCTTCAACTTGTTCTAACGTATATTCTGTTCCGTTAAGTTCAAACATATTTAATATTAATTAATTATTTGTAATCCAGAGGGTGTAAAACTACCAGGGTTTGCTATTTGAGCAGCTCTTGCTTCGTTAAAACTCATATTATCTGTAGAGTTTCCATTTATAAATCCAGCTGCTAATTCTTTAGCTTTAGCTTCAGAAAAACCTTGTGCTATAAAAATGTTTTGCAAACCTTTTTGTGCATTATCACCAGGACTTAATGTTATAGATTTTTTAGTTGATTTACCAGAAGTACTACCGCCTGGTCTTGATATTTTAATATAATCAACTGTACCAGGTGTTTTTATTTCTCCTGTATCTTCATTAACAACAGGTTGATCTCCAAACTCTTCAATCTCTAATCCCATTTTACCTAAAGCTTGTTTTAGTCTTGGATTTAATTTTGAATTATCTTTTGGATCTGTTAATTCTAAGTTACCTGAAAATACTCCAGCGTCATTTTGACTAAAACCTAATCCGTTTAAATTTTCTGTTGTATTTGTAAATGAATTAGCTAATCTTTCTTGTTCTTGAAGTCTAAAAACTTCATTTGGATCACCTGCATTTGCTGCAGCAGTTGTTTTAGCTTGTAAAGCTCTAGTGGCTTCTGCTCTATATCTATTATCTAAAATACCTTTAGAATCTTTAATAAAATTAGCTTCACCCATTTCTTGAAACCTTTTACCCATTACATAGTCTAATTCATTTTCATACCTTTCATCTGATAATGGTTGACCTGTTTTAGCATCTACTTCAGCATCTGGTGGAACGTAACCAAATTGACCACCAGTGTTTGCTGCCATAGCATCTATTTCTTTTCTTTCCATAAACATCCAATCGGCTGCTGCATACTTTAATCCATCCTCTCCAACATTTGTTTTATATTGATCATAAGTGTTTTTCCAAGAAGCTCTAACATCGTCATTTACTTCAAAAACATTATTATCATAAGCTAATTTATTTGCTACTTTTATAGAATCATTTGGATTTGTAGGTGTTACTGCTAAAGTTGACATTTGATCAAATTTATTTACAGGCATACTTATTTCATCTCCAGTAACAGTCTTACCTTTTAAAACCAAAGTTCCATCTTCCATTTCAAAATAGTTTCCATTGTCTGGTGTTAAACCAGTTGCATAAAAACTTAAATCTTCTTCATTGTTGTAACTAGAAGCACCACCAACACCTTTAGTAGCTATAGCTTGTGCACCAGCTGTCATTTTTTGAACATACAATGCTTTAGCACCTTTTAACGTACCAACTTGTTTTAGAATATTAGCTTTAGCCATAGCTCTTTCTTGAGTAGTCATACTATCATCGTTGTCTACTTTATAATATGTGTCAGCTAGTAAACCACCTGCAGTTTGCATTTGGTTTTCCATGTTGTCATATTGACTATCTATTGGAAAATTAAAAGCTGAATACTCTTGTATCTTAAGCTGTTCCATGGAATAATCTTCCAAAGCTTGTTTTCTTTCACGATCTTCAGCTAATCTTCTTCTGTCAGTTCTAACTCTATTTTGATTTATAGCTTCTTCTACAGAATCTCCAATTCTTTTTGAGGTATCAGCGTAATTACCTGTACCATACATTTTTGCCCACTCTCCTATTGTTGCCATACTAGTCTCCTTTGAAAAATTTAGCAGCTCCTGCTAGTTTACTTGTACCACCAGATAATGCTGTAACAGCTAAATCTGCAACACCTGCTATGCCACCAATAAGATCGCCTTTAGCTGCTGCTCTAGCATCTTTGGTTGCTTGATATTCTCCTGCTCTTCTATTTAAAGTATCTTGATCTCTACCATATTCCATATCTTGTACTCTCATTTGACCTTGAGCATTTAGTTCTGAGTTTCTCATTAAACTTTCTTGAGCAAATCTATCAGCACCTATTTGATTTCCAATATTAAACTCTTGTCCTCTATTAGCAAACTGAGTGTTAGCGAGTTCAAACCTATTATCAGATTGAAATTGCATTTGTTGGTTTCTATTTATATTACTCATATTGAACTGTTCTCTTCTTTCGTCAGCTCCGAATTGAGTTAGTGCAAACTGATTATTAGCTTGAGCTCCAAACTTAGCAGCTTGATTAGCCGCTTGCGCTCCAAACTGAGACGCTGTATTAGCTTGACCTGCAGTAAATTGATTTGCTTGGTTTTGTGCTTGAGCTCCAAATTGAGCAGCTTTATTTTGTGCACCAACGTTAAATTGAGATTGACCCAAATCAAACTGTGATGATAAATTTCCTTGAGCTAATTGAGCTCTTTGTAATTCACCTTCACCTTTTGCTCTAAGCATTTCATTAGACTTTACTTGTCTATCTATATCTGCAGATATTCCGGCTTTTGATTTTGCTGCGGCAGCAGCTAAAGCGGTTGCACCACCAGCACCTGTTCCAGCTTGTGCTGCTAAATCTTGAGATGCTGCTAATGATTGATCAGCTTCTTGAGCTGCTAATTCAGAACCAGCAGTTGAAACTTGAAGATTAGACATAGTATTAGTAAGACCAGTGTCTGCTCCTCTTGCTAATCCTCCTATGCTTGTGCCTTGAGCAGAATATCCTTGTCCTTGATAACCTTGAGATGTGTATCCTTGAGATGTATATCCTTGAGCATCACCTAAAGTACTGCCTTTAGCAACACCTAGTGGTCCACCTAAAGTTCCTCCGGTTGCTGTTTCAGGTGTATATTGACCAGGTGTATAAGATCCAGCTGTAAGATCTCCATATGCATTTTGAAAATCTCTGTTTTCAACATTTGCTTCAGCACCTTCAAAACCTTTTGCAGCAGTTTTTTCAGCTCTTCTTCTTTTACCGCCTCCAAATAAAGAGGCAACTCCTTTAACTATACTTCCCATTAGTATTTCATTATTAATTCATAAGATGGAGTTTCATCTACATAATACTCCGCTTTTTTATATTTATCTAATAACATTCCTTCTTTTGCCCATGCAAATGCATACTTATATCCTAAGTCTTTTGCAAAATCAGTTGTGAAATTTACTAAGAGTTGCAACGCGTCACTTCTGTCTGTATCGCGATAATGTTTATCACTAATAACCACAGCTGGAATCGCAGTCTTACTATTTGTCATAAATAACCACATAGCTGCAATAGGATCGTCTCCTTTGCAAACCATAAAGCCACCTAAACCTATTTTTTCTTCTTGTTCATCATTAACTTTAAACGAACCTGGTAAAAAGTCACGTGGGAAAGCATCTGCTTCATATGCTTCCCACCAACTTGGTAAAAAATCCCAATCGGATTCTTGTAATTTTCTAACTTGTAATTTCATATAATTTAATTTGATGAATTAACTGCTTCTGTATTTAGAGCAAATAATTCTCTTTGTGTTCCCGCATTAGCCACGGGTAATTTTAATTTAATTGAAGCAAAAGCTCCTTTTATTCCACTAACTATTCTATTACCATTAGCTTGAATAACTCCATTTACAACAATGAAATTAGGCTCTTCAGAAGATATTGGTGCAAAATATTTACCTTCATTGTTTTGAAAAGCAAATGTTACTAAATTTCCCATAGTTATGCTTGAGTTATTGTTATTGTTTGAGTTGTTACTCCTGCGCCCGTTACTCTAGTGTTAGAAGCAGCTAAAGATATATCTATAGTTGTTGTTCTAGGAGTTCCAGGATTAGGATTAGTTTCTGCACCTATTGTAAATGAAGTTCCAGGTATTAATTGAATACTTGTGTTTGCTCCATTTAGTAAAAGCCATGTTGGTAAAACTCCAGGACTTGATACGGTTCCAGAAACATTCCAAGTAGACGCTATAGTTACAGCTGTTCCAGCTGATGTTAAAGGTTGAGTTGCTGAAGTAGTACCTAAAGTAGCAGTAGCTGGTCCAACTGTAGAATCCACAATTGGTGTTACCATAGTATCTGCCGTTAACACAGGTATTACTTTTGTTATAACTAAAGTTCCATCGTTATTATTTAAAACAGGCGTAGTTGTTGTTCCAGTTGGAAAACCAGTTACAATATAACTATCATTAAATAACACTTGTGTACTTGAACATGTGTATGTTATAACAACTGTTCTAGTACTGGCTACATCATAGGGTGAATTATAAAAAGCAACACCTACACCTGTAACGTTACCATTAGCTTGAATAGGAAGCACATAAGTTACTGTACCATTTAATGGAGCTGAAATAGCTCCTTGGTTTAGTTGTAATAAATACTTTATAGTTGCAGTTCCATTTACTAATATAGTTCCAGCTGTTGCTGTTGAAGGTACAGTTATAGGTATAGTATAAGTTAAATTATCTAAACCAACTCCACTTCTTTCATTAGTTATTGTGCCAGGAGCTGTGCTAGCTGGCATATCAACGGTACTAATAGTTATGTTAGTATCGTCTATGTAGTAATTATCAACTGCGTCTATTGTAAACACTAAAAAATTACTACCAACATTATTGAAAACTTGAGAAGCAGGATTTATTGTTGCTGAAGAAACAGTATCAGCAGTGTTTACTGTTAATAATGCTACTGTAAACGCTAATCCAGGTCCAGTTCCTGTAATATCTAATGTTTGTACGGTATTAAGATTACCAACCGTATGCTGTACTAAAAAAACTAAATTTCCATCAGTTACAGCTGTTGGGTTTGTTATTGTTAACGAACTACCAGAAGCTTGAGTTAATATTACTTCACTTGCAAAAGTTGTTGTATCAAAAGCATACTGTGAATTTAAAGGAGATACAAAAATAGCCCAACTTATTCCAACGTTTTCTTTAGAAATAACAGTATTAGCACCATTAAAAATTGATTGAGGTGCTGATCCAGATAATTGTAAAGTTGTGTTATATGAAGTTGCTAATATAGGTACTGCACCTGCTGAACTAATATCTGTTTGAATATAATCTAATTCCCATCCAGAAGTGCCTTCGTAACTAAGAGAGTTAAATTGTTTAATTAAAGATGGAGCATCATTAAATATAGGAATTATATAAGATTCCTTTGTTCCTGTTCCATAGAAATTGTTTCTTGAAACATTATTACTATGATGTTGATACATGTCTCCTCCACTAAACGTATAATACGTATTGTTTAAAGAAACTCCATCTTCTTGTTTAAAAGATCTGTAACTAGTCCAACCATTTGAGCGATCATCAAAACACAATGTTAAATAACCATCACTGGCTGTAGCCACATTAGTATCTATGTTACTATCATAACCTTCTCCAATCATTGTTAATTCATAAACTCTACTATATTCATCATAAGAACCTATTATTTCAGTAGAATTTTTAAGTGCATCTCTAAAAAAATCACCCATACCAGCTTGTGATATTTCTTGTATTCCATTTTGAGATAATCTAAGTACAGTACCTTTGCTTTTATCAGTAAAGTATCTAGAAAAACCATAAGATGCAAAAGAACCAGGATCTTTAGATATACCAAATTGACCAGCGTAAGCTGCTATAGTTCCTAAAAATTGAGAACTACTAGTAACAGGAACTGCACCACCCTCTGCTGAATAAATAAAATCTTTATCTATAGGAGAACGAGAAACTTTACTTTCTTGAAAAACAATAATTTGTGTATCATCAGAAAATAATTTTTGTATTGATCCGTTTAAAGGATCTAAAGATATGGTTAAGCCGCCTTCAGCTTCATTGAATTGGTTTATATAGTTTATACCAGTTCTAGAGTTTAAAAGTCCACTAGAGTGTATAAGAGTGTTGTTTCTTCTTTCTTCTGTAAAATTTTCTTGAACAACGTATGCTCTAACACCAACATCAAAGAAAGGCTGATTATAACCTGCTCTAATTCTATTTATTTCTATATGATCATCATTAGCGCCTGCGCCATCAGGATCAAAAGTTAAAAGTATACAATTGAAAAAATTAATATTAATAACAACGTTTTCAAGAGCTGAAACCAAACCACCTGTTGATGTTTCATAAAATATATCTAACTCAGAGCTAACAGGTTCTGTTTCAAAAACGCAAACTCCAGAAACTACTCCTGCACCTGCATTGTTTAAAGTATTAACTAAAGCTGTACCTTGTGGATTAGCTATAGACTGTATAGATTGTAAGCTTCCTGCAAAATTGTTGGCTGCGGTTGAAGTATAAACATTACCTCCTCCTAAGTATTTAGGATAAACAGAAACATCACAAGGTGATATTGTGTTACCAGTACTTGGTGGTATAACTGCTGTTTGATCTCTAGGTATTTTATTTATACTATCACCTAATCTTTCAACTGTGCTCGCGCTAGTTACAAGAGATATCCAATTGTAATATTCTTGTTCTCTTTGTTTTACAACAATTTTATAAGAATAAGCCCATTCAGGTATTTGAGTTACATCGGTAAAAGCTATTCTTAATGCGTTAAATGCTGTAATTGAATTTGCCGCACCAAAACTAGGATCAACATATACAGTATCTACTCCATCACTTGAAAGTATAACAGGTGATTGTCTACCGAATTTATCAGCTAAAACAACTCCTACTTGATAAGTTCTTCTTGATTTAACAGATTGATTTTTTAAAGGACCAGTTGATCCAGTATTTCTAGCATCATTATCACCTGTTACAGTAACGTTAAATGCAATAGATGGTACGTTATAATTTTGTAAAAAATTACCATAAACTAATCTACCTCCACCTACTTCTTGTGATAAAGCTTTTCTAGGAACAGAATCATAAACTCTAGTTAATTGATCTCCAGGTAAAGTTCTAAATGGATCAGTTGAAGAATATGTAAAGTTTATAAAAGGTTCTGTTGTAACTTCTTTATCTTCAGCAACATATAAAGTACCTGATCCAGATTCTTTGTATATTAATTCAACATTTTTAATACCATAACCAGTTGGTGTAGGTATTTGTAGTTGAATTTGATTTATAGCATTAGTAAATGTTTCAATTTCACCAAAATTTTGTATATTACCTGATACAGAATCTGTTTGATCTAGTCTTGAAAAACAAATAGAAGAAAATGGAGCTAAAGTGCTATACTCATTATCTTCAAATTTCCATCTATAAGAAAACCTAACTAATTTATCTTCTAAAAAAGTAGATGATATAGAACCTTGTCTTGTTGCAGTAACTAAAGTTGCCGACTCATAAGGTGCAAATTTACATACTGATATTAGATTATCTATGTATGTAGAAGCTGTATAATAATTTACATCGTTACTTGCTGTAACTACATTTATTTTTCTTGGATAGTTTCTATTGTCGGTCCAAAACAAAAGATCATCAATCAAATTAACACCACTTATAGGATAATTAACATGAAAGTTTAATTGCTGAGAAACTATTAAAGCTTTCCAAAATCTTGTTTTTTGATCATATTCATATATACCGTGACTACCAGTATTGGTTTCATTATATATAGAGTTTGTTGTAATAAAGTAATAAATTTTTTCATTAGCTTCATCTCCAAGAGAACCAATACATTTTGCATTACCAGAAAGACCATTAGCTGCAACCAATTCATTACCTAATAAATTCTCCACAGCACCAACATCTGAACCTTCTGATTGTCCTATGTTAATATTTAACGCTTCTCGATATTCACCGGGAGGTACTATTCTATCATCTAAGTCTCGGTTCATTTTACCGACATTAAATGTTCTTTTAATTTCTGGCATACAATTTTATTAGTGTTTAATCCACTTAGCTTTATTCCTAAATATTTGAGTCATTTCTTCAATCTTCATATTAGCTAATCTAATTTTAGCATTTCTGGTTTTAGCTGCTGCTTCTTTTTTATATAAACCTGCTGCTCCAGAGGCTGAAGGTCTTAACTTAGCCAAGTTATATAGTATTGTAGACATAACAGCATCTTCTGCCATTTTAGGTACTAACACATTATCAAAATCTCCATTTTGTCCTAATCCATCAGATATATAATTTAATGTTATATAAGTGTCTTTAGGAAATGATGCTGGAAAATATATTTGACCTGCATTTAAATCAAGTACAAACGTACCATTTATGTTTGCAAATTGAGGAGTTAAACCGTATCTTTCACCAAAGTAACTAAAATTATTTCTATCAAAAGATCCATAATAAAAAGAACTAGCTAATTGTTCAGTTTCTTCAACGGATCTACCTTTTTGATATCTATCTATAGTTTCAGACGTTTCAGCAAATACAATGTTACCTTCTTGATCGTAAAGATAATGATAGTTTTCGTCTTGAGCCACACCTTGATTTGCTCTTGTTGCTGTGCTTGGAAGTATAGTTCTCATAACACCATTAACATCTGTCCATTGTACACTTATGTAATTAACATAATCTGAAGGTAAAGACATTTGCCTAGTAGAACTAAGTTGTATTTCTAAAGCTTTTTCAGAATGAAAAGTATCATAACTAAATTCTTGAACTGCTCTTTGAGCCCAAAAAGCTACTTCATATCTTGGAACCTTTGTTAAAACTTTTCCATCACCTATGTAAGCAACTATAAAATTATTTATAATATCATTTAAGTTTGTTCTCCTGTAGTAACCAGGGATAGCTAATCCAGTTCCGCCATCTAAGGCTGAATAATTATCTACATCTAAAGGTCTTCTTGATACTGCCATTATTGTTCAGTTGCTGCGTTTTGTTGTTCTTTACCTTGTGCAAATCCTGCTACGTCTGCTTGTTTTATCACAACACCAGCGTAGTTTAATATACTTACTACTAAATTGTTTTCCTCAGAAGGATGTAATTCAAAATTGTAAGATTTAGCTGGCGTGTCATAGCTATCAACCAATGGATCAAATGGAGTTGAATCATAGTAAGGAACTGTTCCACTTAAAACATAACCCCATTTAGGTCTAACTGGTTGTTTAAGATAATCTAATTTTACACCTGTTGTTACTGTAGAAGGATAAACAACTACACCACTATTAGTTAATGTATATACTGGTTGTTTTTTAACAGGAGCTGTTAATGGAGATAAATTTATATATTTTATTTCTTCATTAGAAGCTCTATCAGCTACTATTTTATCAACAGAAACTATACCAACTCTATATAAATCTTCAGGATATGTAAATTCATCAAGTAATTTAGTTAATGTACCGTTTTTATAAAAAACACTTATCTTTTCAGCTAAGTATTGGTTTGGGTCTGAAAAATCACTAGTTAAAAATGCATTTAATTCATATCCTGCTTCTCTAGCAAAATAACTAGCAAATATCTCATTTTGAGCTTGCTCTGCTAATCTATTAAATTCATCAGGCGTTATATAACCTCGATGATCTTTGTTAGTTATAACAAGAACAGTTTGGTATACATTGTTTATATTAACCATTTATTTTTGTTTATTATTAATTTAGTTGATGTAAGGTTGATTTCTCACCTTACATCAGTTTAAGCTATGAAAGCTTTTTAGTAATTGATTTCATTAAATCAACACCTTCATCTGTTTTGAAGTATTGAGCTAGTGCTCCATAAGGATGTTGGTCAAAAGGAACTGTCATTATTTTCTTACCATTAGAACCTAATTTAAAGACCGTGTTGTCGTCTGTTAAATTTAATATACCTGTTTCCACAGCTCTATTAGCTAAGTTTCTTAATGTTATATCTTCATCTTCCGATAATTCTATAAATAATGCAGGTTCATTTCTTGCAAACCTATAAGCGTCTCTTTTTAATTCTTTAGAAGTTAAATTAGAAACTGCTGATCCTAGTTCAGTTCTCATGATAGCCTCTAAATGAGATATATCAAGAGTTTGAACAAGATTTAATGCTTGCAGTTCAAATTCAACATCTTCAACTTCATCTTCAGCAATAACTTGATCATCGATTTCATCCCATTTTTTATTTGGATGATAAACTGATAATAGTTTTTGAAGATTAACCTCTGTTCTTGGAACATTTAATATTCCATCTTGAAATATAACATGTTGCAAAGTGCTATAACCATCTTGTTCTTCAACAAATAATGATCTTTGATTTGAAGCTAGTCTTAACTCTCTGTTAACACCTGTTTCTTCATCAAAATAAAGCAAAGGTTTTTTATGTGTATGTTTAGTTTGGATTGTGTAAGTTAAAGGACTCATGTCATTTTTCAACATATATACTCTGTCTTTAATTTCCCAATCGTTTTTTTTTACTTTTGTTTTTGTATTCATAATAAAATAATATAAAATAAGAATACTGGGCTCCGAAGAGCCCGTATCCTATAGTTAAAAAATTAAGCTTTAAATAACACAAAGTTATTAGCCGCTTGTGTAATAAGACATCTTTCACTTAAGTAAGAAATTCTCATTTCATCAATATCAGTAGTAGGAGAACTAGTTCCAACAGATCCTGTAATCCAAGATTTGTTTTTACGGTTTTCCGTTTCTGAAGATCTGTATCGGATGTGCAAGAATGGTCTTTTTATATTTTGACCTAATTGCTGATCGTATACTGTAGAAGTACCTGCTGGTATTAAAGCACCTTCAATATCTCCAAAACCTCCACGAGTTGACCAGTCATTTAAATACTTCCAGTCAGTTTTGTAAAAGTCATAAGATCCTCTACGGTATCCTGTAAATCCTAGATTAAGAGCCATATCAGCGCTATTGTTAAATACACCATAAGATGTACCATGAGCGTGGTTAGCTGTTCCAGCATATGCACCATTTTGCATAGCAAGAATGTCATCAATTTCTAAAGAAAGTTCACGATTTAAGAAAAGCATGTTTTCTTCAATTGCTCCTTGCTTATCTAATTGCTGAAGAACTGCATCAAAATCTGTTAATGCACCACCACCTGCTTGAGCAGCTGCTTGAGCACCAAATCCTGTGTAAACATTTCCACGTGCTTCTAGAGCAGCGAAGAAACCTTCAGTACCTTTAGCATTTTGATTGTTTCCTGCAACAGTAATAGAACTAGAACCTGCAGTATAGCCTAAAGCTATTCCGTTAGCACCAGCTTGTCCGCCTGTTTTAAGAACACCTTCAACCATTGACATCTCTAAATAATCTTCCCAACGAAGTCTTACTTCATGTTCTGCTTTCATGTACCATAAATATCCATTAGCTCCATTTTCAGAAGTAACTTCAATCCATCCAATCTGAGCTGTGTCAGATCCATTGATAGCATAATTATCTTTTAAGATAATTGGTGAATTAGTAAACGTAGCATAGCTAGGGTTTAAAGATTCAGTAAAAGTTCCAGTACCTTTAGCAAATTCATTACCATAAGCAACAGCTGTAACTCTGCTAGCTACTAGTATTCCACCGTGAGCTACGTAACATTTGATTTGAAAGTTTTGTCCAGCAACTGCTGTAACAACACCTTTAATAACCTCACCTGCACCACCTATAGCTGTAGTTGCTCCAGTTTGTGTTTGCACCATAACTGTTGCACCAACTCTAAAGTTTACAGGTTCAGTTTTGTCAGTTGTTGATCCTGTGCTTCTTGGTTGTGCAGTTGGTACGCTAAAGTTAAGTGCTGTACCTGATACTCCAGCTACAATTGCTGCTGGAACGGCTCCACCTGGTAAAACACCTGCATTTCCTAAAGGAATTATATTTGCATATCTTGTATGTAAACGTCCTTGTTCTGTCCAGATAATTTGATCTGAAGTTGATGGCATCTCTGCCGATACCATACGTAAGAAAGATCCAATAGAACGATTTCCGTAACGTTCTACTTCTTTTTCATATACATCTGGTAAAAATTGTTGTCCCCATTGTTCAAAGCCTGCTGCTTGAAAATCTATATAGTTTCCAGGGTACATTGTTTTTGACTGCGTTGGTTGTAACGCTGCCGGTATTCCGCTTGTAAAAGCCATTTGTTTTGATTTTAAGTATTATTATTTATTTCCACTTTACTCGCAACTTATTAGGATTATTATCTTGTACAGCTCTTACTTTTGGTTGGTCATTACTCTTATTTGTCATATTATCTTGACGAGGTGACATGTTGATATTTTTAGAATCTTTTGCCGCAGAGCGGATAGCATCGGCACGGCCTTGCTCGTAAAAGTGATTTGCTATTTTATCTGCATTTTTTGCTGCAAACATAGCTCTATGATACCCTTGGGCATCGCCTATAGCTCCATCTTTATCTAAAAATTCTCCTACAAAGTTAGACATATCTGATTGATATTCTTTAACTTTTTTAGCGTCATCTACTTTAAACCTATATTTATTTTCTCCAACCTTAAAATCAAAACCTTTGAATTTATCGGAAAAAACATCATCAGTTTTCTTTAGAAACGTTTGCTGTAAATTATTGTGATCTTCATTTTTCTTTAAAGAACTTTGATAATATTCCATTGCTTTAGCATATTCAGGATCAACACTTTCTTGCTTTCTTAACTTAAGATCAGCATAGTATTTTTCCCTTGATGTTTTAAAGTGATTTTGGGCATTATATAGTTCTTCTTTGAAGGCTAGTTGCTTAGCCTTTACATCTGACGGATCATCCGTCTCTCCATCGTATCCAAAATTTTTGTTGAATAAAAAATCAACATCATTTGCATCTAAATGAGGTTTTGTAGTTCTGTAATATTCTCTTAATAAATCAACATTATCCATTTTAGAAACATCACGATTGAGATTAACATAATCTTCAACAGTTCCACCTGTTTCTTCCATAAATTTTACTAACTTATCAACATTTTCTGGTAAAATTTGTTCAAGCTTTTCTTGTGTTTGTTCTACCTTTTCACTAGTTGAAGGAGTAATTGTTTCTTTTACTTCCTCCTCTTCTTTTTCATTTATTAATTCTAAAGGACTATCTGATTCTTCTACTTTTTCTTCTTTTGAAGTATCTTCTTTATCGGATTCGACCCGTACTTCGCCGTCCACTTCTTGGCTATCTCCGGTTCGTTCGCCCACAGGAATCTCCTTTGTTTCTCGCTCTTGAATGGCATCTTCTTCTTTTTCTTTAAATTTATCTAAATCAACTTTAACAACACCATCAACTTCTTTTGGTGAATATTTTTCATCAACTTCACCACTTTCAACAGCTTTTTCTAAAACTTCAGCTTCTCTTTCTTGAGCACTTGGTGCTGGCGTATTATCATCTACAGCTTTAACTGTAAATTGTTCTTTATCTTGTGTTTGTTCTTCCATAATTATATATAATAAAATATTTACTTGTTACTTATTTTGGTGAAAATCTAGATAAATCAATACCACCTAAAACATCATTTCCTTTGGATTCAAAAGATTTAGATGGTTTACCTGTGCTAGGTGGACCTGACATGCTTTTTATGTTAGCCACACTTTCAGCTGTTTGACTTTGCTTATCTATTATTTCTTTTTGAGCATCTAATTCAAGTTCTTTTAGTTTAACATTTAAATCATACTCAAATTGCATTAATTCTCTTTTTGTTCTAGCTTCAACTTCAAGTTTTTTAATTTCAAACTCTATGTCAGCGCTGCGATATTGTATTTTTGATTCTGTTTTTATTTGTTCTGCTTGAGCTTTAGCTTCTTCAACTTGAATTTGCATTTGGCCTTGAGCTTCTGCTTGAGCAACACTAGCTGCTTGAGCCATTTCTTGATCAATCTGTTGTTTTTGTTTTCTTCTTACTTTTAGTAATTGATTTGCTAATTTTAAATTTTTAACTTCTCTTATATCTATAGCATCTTCTAAATTTATACTATCTCTTGATAAAGCTACTTGTATGTTAGCTTCTAATAAAGACTTTTCCTCTTCATCAGGCATTAATTCTAAAAATATACCAAAGTCATGTAAATGAAGATTGTTCATTTCTTCTAGTGATCCAACACTGAATTTACCTAAAGAACCTATAAAAGCTTCTTTAGTTGGATGAAACTCTAAAACATCTTTAAATCTTAAACATATAGCTTCTGCTAAAGCTAAAGTTATATACATGCTTGAAGATAGTATATGTCTTGTTGCTGTATTACTATTTGCAGCTGCTAGTTTCTGAACTCCAACTAAAGAATTAGGATCTGGATCCGATCCATCTCTAGCTTCATTTAAACCTGTTACGTCTCGTATCATTTGTAGATACTGATTATAAGCACCTACTAAAACCTGTACTTGACCACCACCACTTCCTGGTAATTCTTGAATAGGAACTCTACCTGGGTTTTGATCTCCCTCTACAGTTAAAGATCTACCTATTATAGAACCTGTAGAAAAATACATATTTAAAGCTTCTTGAGCATTGTAACTTGTACCATTACCAAGATCAACTTCAGCTAACCCATCTGCATCAATAAAAACACCTGAAGGTGTCATTCTTTGTATTGTTTGTTGTAACTTTAAATGTGTTAATTGAATTAAATCAGCATAAGGTGTCATTTTAGCAACTAAAGAAGATATCACACCTTTATACATTCTTGGAGCTGAAACCGTATAGTTCATCAATACTTTATTTGTATTAGATGAAGGTCTAATCATGTTAGTTGCTTTTTCCCACTTAAGCAAAGTGTTTGTTCCTAAAACAAAAGCTCCTTCGTATATAACTTCTCTAGCTTGAGCAACTTTTTTAAATCTAGTTCTTTTGTCTGAAGGTGGATCAAAAGTGTCATCTTTTTTAATAGCTTTTTCAGCACCAGTAGATGTTTCTTTTATTTTATAAACATTATTTTCCCAAGTTTTCCAATTAAAATACAACAATGTTAGAGTATTATTGTTATCTATTTCATTAGTTCTTGGATTATATAAAGTATTATTATAATCAACCCAATTAGAACCTTTTTTTGTTAATTCAGAAATTTCTTCATTTGGTATACTAGGATATTGTTTATGCAATTCATTAGTTGATATCCTTTTAACTTCACCAAAGTAATAACAATCTTCAAAATTAGGATCATCTGTATAAGACCATATTAAATCAGCTGGATCAACGTAGTCTACTTTTATTCCATCAGTATTGTTAAATGTATTTTTAACAGCACCTATACCTAACACTGTTAAATCATAATCTACTCTTTTTTTTATTTCAGGATATTTGTTAGATAAAAATACATTATCTATAGCTTGCTCTTCAGCTATTTCAATACCTTGTTTGTAACCAAGCTGCATGTACAATTCTAATTCTTCAGAACTTGAAGGAAGTTCTTCTTCCGGAACATTTCTTGCACTAACATTTAGCTGTTTTTCTATAGCTGTTAAAACTTCTTTTGAAGCCATATCTCTTTCAACACCTTTTACAAAATCAGTTCTTTTTTCTGTAGCTATAGGATCTTGAGCAAATGCTTTTATATCGAACAATCTATCTTGCATACCGTTAACAACGATGTCTACAAATTTAGGGATTATAGGAACTGGCTTCCAGTCTAAATTAAGATAAGATAAATCTCCATTTACAGCAAATTCATCTTTGTATTTTCTTATAGACTGCTCTCCTCTAGCATATAATCTTAATCTATTGTACTCTTGTCTTGATTGAAAGTATGATGCCATAGTAGCACCGTTGTCTTTATTAAACCACTCCTGTTCAATTGCTTGAGCTACAGATAAACCGTATTCATTTGACTGCTTTTCAGCATCTGAGACTGCTTGACTCGGAAATTGCGTAGGAAGTTGTCCTGTAGTTATTGCCATATTTATTTTATTATCTCACTCATTGATCCTTCGTTTTTGTATTTAGCAAATCCAAACTCAATTTTTTTGTTTATTTTTTGTGCATAAGGGCGATACATATGCTTTCTGCAAGCCATAATAGCTAAACCGCTACTTATAGATGCATCATAAGCTGTTCTTTTTGATATGTCAAACTTAGCCCAGTCTTCTAATGTTCTTTGAAAAAACATATTGCCATGCCCACTTTCGTTGCTTCCTACGTATTCTTCTATGTAAGATTCTATAGCAGCTGCGTGTGCTTGCTTTATGTCTTCTGACGTATTAGGTATACCACCTAATTCTAATTCTGTTTTAGATAAATTACCAATTAACTTATCTGGTCTATTCATAGAGTAACCTCTATAACCTCTTCTTTTTAAATGGTATAACAATCTTGGTTTATTGTTTTCAGCTAAAATAGGCATGCCATAAAAAACTAAAGCCATTAAAACTTCTTCAAAGAAAATTTCAGCAGTTTGAGGTCTTGCTACATATTCTAAAAAGAATTTTGTTGTAGGTACGTCTGGTGTCATACTAAAAGTAGTTAAACCATGTAATGAACCATTTGAACCTCCACCACCTACTGTGCCTGATATGTCATAAGAATCACAACCAAAAGCACCAAGACCATCATTACCAGGATATTTAATACCATTTTTATGTAATACATTGTTTTGAAAATTATTATTAGGTAACCAAGAAACTTTAAATCTTCCATTTTTAGTAGGTACCCAAATAACTTCAGTATCTTTTATACCATTTTTCCAACTAAATGTACCTTGCACAACATGGCCTTTAGCTGTCATTTCTTCATTAAAATCTATTTGTTCGTATATTCTAGTTAAATTAAATAACGAATTTATTGTTTCATCTCTGAAAGCGTGTTTTTCTGATCTTGGAAATTGTCTATAATACTCATTTAAAGCATCACTATCTCCTTTTAAACCATCTACCTCATTCTCCCAGTGCTCAACAACTCCTGTGTATATTGTTTCCCCATCAATTCCTTCAACCTCTTTCTGTGGGCTGTCGAATACAGGATAGCCATACTTGTCGATAAATCCTTCGTAACCCCATTCCATAGGTATGAACAAAGAATAT
>Ga0209634_1000820_pt1 | contig 23511 bp, 47 predicted proteins | sample LinPmetageLP40_FD_184043 | JGI IMG/M metagenome (GOLD analysis project Ga0209634, IMG submission 184043) | Marine viral communities from the Pacific Ocean - LP-40 (SPAdes) (version 2) | ecosystem: Environmental > Aquatic > Marine > Oceanic | place: Pacific Ocean | collected 2010-08-26 | reverse complement strand
TAGTTTCTCTTGCATTTTTATCATCAGGTTTTACTTGTAATATTGCAACACAATCTAAAAAATTATTTGTAATTTTAAGTTGTGCATTAATATTTTGTACTTGTTGATCGTAATTATTCATTAATACTTTTAAGACCTCATTATGTTCTTTAATAAGTTCAGGATTAGTTTTTTCTAATTGTTCCATAAGTTTCAGTACCTTTGCACTTTGCTTATGGTACTTAGCAACCTCCTGAGTAGAAAAGTATTTAGTTACTTCTAAAAAATTATCTCTTACATCAGATAATGTAGTTCTATTTGACATACATTAACCTTTATAAAACAATAATTTATAACCAAAATCTTGCATACATTTTCTAGTAAAAGCACCTTGTCTTTTTATCAAAGAAAAAGGTGGATTTTTTTCCCACATATCCTCACAAGTAGCTAAGTGATAGTAGTATTTACCAGCTAAATTTTTACCTGTATGAGGATCTCTACTAGCCTCAGGGTTTATCTTAGGTTTGTATGCACAGTTAGTTAATATCAAGAACGAAATCAACAACGCTATTTTTTTTATCATATTTATCTCCATTTTTTTTGTTATCCTTATTTACCATATCAGAAGATATATTGCCAGTCGCAACTTCATATTCCTGGATATATTCTTCTAGCTTACCACTAGAGATATAAGGGTGTCCGATTTTTCTAGACTCTCTAATAGCCCATCTAAGTTTTTTTATTAAGTTATTCATATTTATTTTGTACTTCTGTTACTGTAATTGAACCATCTTCTATCAACTTGTCAGGAAGATATAGGTTATCCCTACAATTAGAAATAATAACAGCTTCATTATCACCAAACTTTTTTACAAGTTCAGCAAACTTCCATAAAGATATTGCATTATTTCCCTTCTCGTATTTTTGTATTTGTTGGAATGTGACGTTTATCCATTGTGCTACTTTAGATTGAGTTAGATTTCTTTCTAATCTTTTAAATCTTATGTAAGCACCTACATTTTTATCAAACATTGTATTACTCATCTTATCTCCTATTTTTTTTTGTTTAAAGAAAATACGTTTTTCCTATCTTCTTTTATTTTTTTTATTTCTGTTACTTGTCTTTCTAACATCTGCATATGCTTAGTTAGGTCTTTTAACTGTTGCTTGTCGTCTTTAGCTGATCTTAATATCAATTGATATTCTTTTCTAAATAAATTTAACTCATATTCATTTACTAGACTAATTTTTTTACCTACTTCTTTCACAAGGTAAAACAAAAAAAGAAATCCAATTAATATTACTATTAATTCAGCTATCATTTTTTACCAAATAGAGTTTTCAAGAACACTTTGATTTGTGCTGGAATACTTCTATTTTCTTTCTTTGCTAGTTCTTCTATCTTTTCGTATTCTTCTTTACTTACAGGTATCTGTAGCATCTTGTATGCTTTAGACATATTGTTTCCTTTCCTTTTTTTCTAAATCAAATATACAAAGTTTCTTATCCATAATAAAAAACTTTTTATAGTATTTAATAAAACATTGATGAACAGACTTAGCTGTTATCAACTTACCATTTATTCTCATTGTTATCATAGTGCCTCCTCTTTCTGTTTTGCTTGTGGAACATTACTTGAATTTATAATAAAAGTCAATAAAAAATAATAGTGAGTGGGATTTAACAAAGTTTGGAGACAGAGCCAAGAAAGGCTGATGTGTAAAACTTCTGAGTCATTACTGATACTCAAATCCCACCCAAAAAAGCGAGAGGAATTTGGCTCTCTCAATACAATTAATAAATCCATAATACCCCTTTTGTCAAGTTTATTCTAATTCATATTCTGTGTTATCTTTACTATCAGGTTCATCTTTATCTATTTTTTTAGCTATTACTGCTCTATAAGTAACACTTTCTTTTTCATTGTCAGTTCCCCAGTTTTTAACTTTAAGATCATAAATATTATCTAATTTATCATCTTTAAAAGTTAAATCAGCACCACCAACATATATAGTCTTATCAATTAGATCAGTTTTATCTTTAGCAAGTACCTTGTATTTAACTGTGAAGTGAACATCTACTTCTACTTCATACTCTTGTTTACCAACATCATTTTCATCAATTGTTGGTTTATCTCTATAGTCATCTATTTTTACGTTATCCCATCCCATATTTGCCTCCTGTTTAAGTTATTATTATAAAAACTATTATACTGGCTAGAGCCATAATGATATAATCAATTAACATTATTTCCATTTGTATCTATTCCCATTTTTTTTAATAGTCTTAATTTTCTTTTTTTTAGAAATTTAACCATTACATCTATTGATTTAATTTCTGCACTTAGTTTTGTTACTTCTTCTAATTTTCTAAACTCTTTACTTTTTAAAAAACTCATTATGCCTCCCCTTTATGTTTAATTATCATTTCATCATAGTGAAGTTCAAATACCTCTATACATTTTTTCTCCAGGTCTAATCTTAATTTATCAGGCAAATCACTTTGATGTAATTTTAAATTGTTACCATCACTCATTTTTATCTTAACCTCAAACCCATCATAGATAAGAGGTACTATATTTATACTCATAGTGCCTCACATTCTTTTAATGTTTTCTTGTTAGACTCAAACATTCTATCTCTTTCTATACCAAGTCCAAATCTACCTTTAAACTCTTTTAACTCAGCAACATTTATAAATCCTTGTTCTTTTTCGTGTAAGTGTGCTAATCCCCAAGCTACATTACTTTCAGGATTCATATAAGTTAGATACCAAGTGCCTATTCCTGTAGGATTAAAAAGTTTAACAACTACTTTAAGTTTTTCTTCTTTCTTTTCATCGCCTTGTTTAGCTATCTCGTAATTTTTAACAAGTCTGTCTTCTATTGATTTAGTAAATAATTTCATTATTTTACCTCCTCTGTCCAAAGAACACCGAACTTTTTGTTAAAGCTGTGAAAGTTAGAGTCTTCAAACGCACTGTATGCAGTTTGAAAAATCTTATCACCATCCCATTTTAACTGCTGAGAGATCATAATCCCTAAAGCATCTGTATCAGTTGCACTTTCAGGTTTTGTGAAAGATATTTCTTTTTGCATTTTTAATGCAGTTTGAAACATATCTTTTATTAACGCTGATTTCTTATCGTAGATTTGTACTTCTACATCTGTTACTGTTTTTGCCTTGCTCATTTTTGCCTCCGTTTTTTTGTTAATCATATCTAATCGTACCAAATCTGATATGCCAGTCAATATATATTATTAAAAAATATTATTATTTATTACCACCTCCAGTTGTACTTGTTTTGTTCCTCCTATATATATAGCTAATAATAAGTAATAATAACTATTGACACAGGGAATAGATAGAGTATCGTTTCCTTAACTAGAAAAGGAGATATATGAACAAACTAAATAAAATAAATGTTAAAAAATTTGACACTCAAAAAGATGCGTTAGAGTTTCAAAAATCTGTAGCTGGTAGATATTACTATAGTGGATTCGTAAGAGATAAAATTGAATTATCAATGGATACTTCTAAGGGTAATGATCTTCCTTATATGGTTGATGTAAGTAATGGTGACATTTACTATGTTTTTAATTGTGATGATGGATTACAAGTTTTGAATAAGTTTCAAAATCATTCTTGTATGACTAGTTATCCATTTAAAAGAGTATGGATAAAAAAAGATGCAATTATGATTGAAGAACAAGGTGAGATTGTTAAAAATAATCATAATAGAGTAATACTTGCAGAACAAAATCAAATAATAACTTAAAGGGGACATATGAAAATAGATGATATACACACAAAAATAATGTCAATGGATAGCAATTCTATCAACGAATTAATAGAAACTATCAAGCAAAGAAGAAACCAACTGCACACAGAAGCTGGTGCTAAATTTAGAGTTGGAGTTATTGTTCAGTTTGGAAGAAGAAATGGACAGAAAAGAACTGGCAAAGTAGAAAAGATGAACGTAAAAAAAGCAGTAATAAATGTTGCAGGTCAAAAATGGAATGTTCCGTTTGGAATGATGGAGTTAGTAAAGTGAGTATTGCAAAATACAATATACTCAAAAACGGAACTGTTCAGAACCTAACTATCAGCAAAGACTTTAATGCTGGTAGATTAGGTTTGATGAGTATCATTGGTAATGTTTCAACTATGCAGATGAGAAAAGTAAATAATCTGTTAGTTGGTCAATCAGTTATAATCAAGGGATATAAGATTGCCTGTAGAGGTAAATCTCCCAGCTTTAATGAAATGAGGAAAAATGGATAATAATAAAAAAGAAAAACCTATTATGAAAGACCCAACACAAAGTGAACAATTTAGACAAACGATACTGGAAGACGTGCTAGATAAATTATGCTTTATTACTCAAAGAGATATTTTTGTAATGTTGCCTGAAAAAGAAGAGGAAAGAATACCTTACTTAGTTAAAGAAATAGAAAAAACTTTGGAGAAAATAAAATGACAGATAAAGCTGATTTATATATATATGTTTTAAAAACTGGTTCTAAACAACCTAAAAAATTAAAAGTAAAAAAACTTTTAAAAGTTTTAAATGAATCTAATTGGGGTTTTTCTGATCAATTTTTTTGTAATGAAAAAGATGCTTTAAAATATATAGGTAAAATTAATGCAGGGTGAATTTGATTTTAATAAATATCCTTATAAAGCTGGACACAGAAAAGTAAGAACTTCTGTAATGGCGGCTGATGATATTAATAAGCAACTAGGTAGATTACAGAAAATGGTTCTACTAGAGCTTGAAAAAGTATTTCCAAAAGGACTTACAACTTCTGAACTAGCTAATAGATGTAATAGAAATTTACTTACTATAAGACCAAGAACTACAGAGTTAAAATTACAAAATCTAATAATAGATACAGAAGAAACTAGAAAAAATGAGGGAGGTAAACCTGAAATAATCTATAAATTAAGAGCATTAGATGTTATAGATATTTATGGTTTATCAGAAACTACAGATAATAAAAAGTAGAAAACATTTAGTATATGTATCAGAACAACCCTGTGTCATATGCAGGAGAACTGATGTTCAATCAGCACATCTAAGATTTACAGGTGCAGGAATGGGAATGAAACCCTGCGATAGTTTTGTTGTACCTCTTTGCATAGAGCATCACTCAGAACAACATCGTATGAATGAACGAATGTTTTGGACATTATATCAAATTAATCCAGTAGCAAAAGCTCTAGCACTTTGTGCAGAAAGTCCTGACTCTAAAATAAGGAAAGCAATATATGAAAAATTTAAAATCCATTTTGACTGGTAAACTATTATTATTGGTTTTAATTATTGTTTCTTTTATTACTGGAACATTTAATCCTAACTTTTTTACAATAGATAAAATAGAACATAAGATAGAAACTAAATACATAAATGAAGCTAAGAATATAGGTATATATCAACCTGAATTTATATATCAAAATAAAAAACAATTTATTGAATCATTAGAAACTTGCATTAACTACTTAAACTTTTCACTACACCAAGAAGAAAGAATACCAAAAGAAATTATAATTGCACAAGCAGTATTGGAATCTTATTATGGAACATCAAGATTTGCAGTACAGGGCAATAATTTATTTGGTATTAGAACCTGGGATTTAACAGAAGATCATATTAAGCCATTTAATAACAAGGACTCTACATTTGGAGTAAAAGTATTTAAAACAAAATGCGATTGTGTAAAATACTATATAAAAATATTAAATAATCACCCAGCATTTCTAGATTTTAGAAGAACAAGAACCACAATGCTTTTAAATAATAATATAGATACTTTAAAACTTGCTGAAAAATTAACTAAGTTTGCCACAGATGTTGAATATGTATCTAAAGTAAAATCAACAATATTAAATTTAAGAGATGAAAGAATACAAAATACAAATTGAAGTATGTAAATTCTTATTTTACTTGCAAGATAAATATCAATTTAGATATTTCCACGTTCCCAATCAAGGCATAAGAAGTATTAGCAATAAGATGCTATTAATTAAAATGGGAATGAAACCTGGATGTCCTGATTTAATAATAGAGTTTCCAGCAGGTAGAATAGTTTATATAGAATTAAAATCAAAGTCAGGTAGATTATCAAATACACAGCTAACGTGGTATGAAAATAGTGCTAAACTTAGAACACCACACTACATATTGAAAGGCGACTTCTCAGATATTAAAGATGACCTATATTCAATAGTCCGTAAATATGGTAAATTTATAGAAACACAACCTAAAAGCGAAGTTGTAAAATAGACACAATTAGTTTATAAAATCATTAACTGAAGTTATGGAGAAATTTATTGTACTACCTGAGAAATATATTTTTGATTATAAATTAACTGGTAATCAAATTAAGGTTTTATGTTTTTTTATTAAATATAATAATATGTATGATAAATTATTTTTTTCTATTGATTATGTTTCCAGGCATTTAGATTTATCAAAAAGAACAGTACAAAGTATTGTTATGAAATTTAAGAAATATGGGTTTATAAGTTGGGTAAAAAGGTCTAATAACTCAAACCTCTATACTGTTCACATAGCAAAAGGAGGTAAAACCACGAGCAAAAATTGCTCCCTAATAAATACATATAATAATAATACTACTAATGAGAAAAAAGAAGAAAAGAAATATGTGAATATAAATATTGTTAATCAAACATTAATGAATGTTCAAAAAAGAACTAACATTTTTTACAAGTCTAAGGTTCAAAAGAACAAGTCACAATCCCCACGTGCATTATTAGAGAAAAAAGCGTGGCAACTTATAGGCGAAATGGATAAGTATAAGAGAGAAATGCTGGTTGATGGTTTTGATAAACACCCTGATAAATGGGAAGACTTTTTGAAAAGAATAAAGTACCATAAGTTAGTATTTTACAATCATAAAAAAAAAGTATAGTACAACGATAATTAGACAGAAAGCGATTTAACTAATTTATGAAAATAGAAACAGTAGAAATTACGCAAGTCAAACCTTACCCTGATAATCCACGAAAAATTTCTGATAAAGCAGTTGATAAAGTTGCATTATCTTTAAAAGAATTTGGGTGGCAACAACCTATAGTAGTTGATGAAAAAAATGTCATAGTTGCAGGACACACAAGACACAGGGCGGCAGAAAAATTAGGATTTAGAGAAGTACCAATACTCAGAGCAGTAGGTTTATCTGATGAGAAAGTCAGAGCTTATAGGTTTATGGATAATAGAAGTCACGAGGAATCTTCTTGGGATTGGGATAAAGCAGTTAAAGAAATATCAGAATTATTAGATGGTAATAAAATTGATGAGGGCTTACTCGGATTTGATGAGGGTGAGTTTGATTATATAAAATTACGTTTTCAAGAAATGGAAACAGATAAACAAATTTCAAAAGACAATGAGGAAAATGGTGGTGATGAATCAGTCAAAACACAAAATACATTTACTAATCCGTCAGATGAAAATAATAAGTTTGTTGAGTTTTCTCTATTACTTACAGAAGATGATAGAAAAGAACTTTACAAGATACTTAATGAAATAAAAACTAATAACAATTTAAAAACATTTTCAGAAGCGATTATGTTTTTAGTCAGGAGATAAATGAACTCACTAACACCTATGACTGGCTATGTCTTATTGATTAGCTATGGTCTTTTTATGTATGGTCTTTCATATTTCTATTTAAAGAAATCAAAAACTCATACTAATTTTTTAGTAGCAGACAGAAAAGTTGGATTTATGAAATCAGGTTTTTCTACTGCCGCAACTTGGATATGGGCTCCAGCTCTATTCATAGCATCACAGAAAGCATATCAACAAGGACTTCCTGGAGTATTTTGGTTCACAGTACCAAATATTTTATGTCTTTGTATCTTTGCTTATTTTGCGCATTATTTAAGAAAGAAATTTAAAAACGGATACACCTTAGCTGAATATATGAATGTAAGATATTCTAGAAGAGTACAAGTATTATATATAATTAGTTTATCAGCATTATCTATTTGTCAATTCGCTGTTCAATTATTAGCTGGAGGTGCAGTAGTTACATATTTAACTGGAATTGATTTTACAGTAGTAACTATTATTTTAACAATGATTGCACTATCTTATAGTTTGGTTTCAGGAATTAGAGCATCAATTATGACAGACGTATGGCAGATGATTATTATTCTTGTAGTAGTATTTGCAGTAGTGCCATTAGTCTATGTAAAAGGTGGTGGCTATGAAGTGCTGTCTAAAGGTTTTGGAGGTATATCAGGTGACTTTTCTAATGTCTTTGACCCAACTGTTGCTTATTCATTTGGAATAGTTGTAACTATCGGATTACTTGCTGGACCATTTGGTGATCAATCTTTTTGGCAAAGAGCATTCACGACTAAACGAAGCGAAGTCAAGAAAGCATTTTTATTTTCTGCATTAGTTTTTGGTGTTGTTCCAATATTTACTTCTGTAATTGGTTTTATGGCGGCAGGTATGGGATTAGAAGCAGGAAGTAATGCTCAATTAATTAATATAATTACAGTAAATGAATTACTGCCTAAAATAATATTAATACCCTTTGTATGGATGTTGCTATCAGGTCTTGTTTCTACATTAGATTCAGGATTATGTTCTATATCATCTATAGTAAGTACAGATATTATGAGAAAATCAAAAGACAAACTACTTACAGCAAAATACGGAATGGTTGCACTTGCAATTGGGGGAACATTAATTGCTAATATTCCTGACTTAAAAATATTATATCTATTTATATTTTATGGAACATTAAGAGCATCAACTTTAATTCCAACAATCTTAACTATCATTTACAAAAAACTTTCTGAAAGAGGAATGTTTTATGGAATACTTACATCTTTATGTTTTGGTGTTCCTTTATTTGCAGTAGCTGGATTTAATGGTTTGACAGACTTAAAAGTCTTCGCATCATTATTTACTGTTCTTGCAAGTGGTATCATAGTTATACTATTTACAAAATATGGTCGTCTTAAAGAAAAAAGAAATTGAAACTAACGTATATCAATCGGCATTAGATAGATTTAGATATTTATTTGATGCCTTTGATAAAGTAGTTATCTCATTTAGTGGAGGCAAAGACTCTACTGTCTGTTTAAATTTAGGTTTAAAAGTAGCTAGAGAGAAAAACAAACTTCCTTTAGATGTATATTTTTGGGATGAGGAAGTCATAATGCCTGAAACAGTTGAATATATGATGAGGGTAAAAAATGATCCTGACATAAGATTAAAATGGTTATGTGTTCCCATTAAACATAGAAACGGAGGTTCAAGACGTAGCCCTTGGTGGTATCCATTTGACCCTGCTTGTAAAGATAAATGGGTTAGACAAATTCCAGATTTTGCAGTTACAGAAGTAGATGGTTTTAAATATCCTGAACACACAGTGCCTGATGTTTCGCATAGAGTTTATGATCATACTCACGGAAAAATTGCAGATGTAAGAGGTTTAAGGGCACAAGAAAGTTTAACTAGGTTTAGAGCAGTATCACATAGAACAAAAGATAACTGGATTACTGCGGCAAGAAGTGGATATTCTCACGGAGTATCACCTATTTATGATTGGACTTCTTCAGATGTTTGGTTAGCACCTAAGATTTATAATTGGGATTATAATAAAGTTTATGATGTTCTAGATAAGATGGGTGTAGGAAAAAACGAACAAAGAGTTTGTGTTCCTTTTGGTGAAGAACCAATGAGGGGTTTATGGCAATATAAAACAGGGTGGCCTAAACTTTGGGCGCAAATGTGTGATAGAGTTCCTGGAGCTTCAACTTCAGAAAAATATTCTAGAACACAATTATATGGTTTTGGAGGTATAAAACTTCCAAAAGGTAAAACGTGGAAAGATTGGTTTTATGACAATGTAGCTTTATATGATCCAACGCAACAAAAATTCATTTTAAATAATGTTAAAAATGCAGTAGGTAATCATTTAAGTCTAGTTAAAAGACCTGTACCTGATACAAAGCCTGATGACACAACTGGTTTATCCTGGAAAGGTTTATGTATGATAGCTTTAAGGGGTGATATGAAAGGCAGAAGATTAAGAACTATGTCTAGTCACGCAGACCCTGAGAAGAAAAAAATAATAGATGAAATGAGGTTAAAAGATGAAACAAGGTATTGATAAGCAACCTGTAAATAAGGTTGAATGGATAGATAGAAACGAATTAAATGCTAATGATTATAATCCAAATCACGTAGCACCACCTGAGTTAGAATTATTAAAAACTTCTATAATAGAGGATGGATGGACTCAACCTATAGTAATACTATCAGATAAAACAATTGTAGATGGTTTTCATAGATGGACACTATCAAGCGATCCTGAAGTAAGTGCTATGACAGATGGAAAGGTTCCAGTAGTTACTGTAGATTTTGATAAAGATCACCGAATGATGTCAACAATAAGACACAATCGTGCAAGGGGTACACACGCAGTATTAGAAATGGCTTCTATAGTTAGAAAAATGAAAGAAGATAATCTTTCAAATAAAGAAATTATGGAAAGACTAAGTATGGAAGAAGAAGAATTAGAAAGATTATTAGATAATTCAGGAATGACTATTAGAGGCACAAAACAAATAGATGGTTTTGGAAAGTCGTGGGTTCCTACTGATGAAAAATAATATTAAAAATCTAATTTTTTCAGCAAAAAATACAATTTACAAATTTTTAGAGAAAACAAAAAAACCATTAGTTGCTTTTTCAGGTGGCAAGGATGGTTATGTAGCTACACATATTGCATACAATTTAGGAATAAACGATCAAATATGCGAAACATCTTTTACATTTAAAAAACAAAGAGAACATATTTTTAAAATATCAAAAAAATTAAATCTAAATGTAACTTTCAAAAATTCACTTTCGTGGGAATGGTTAAAAAAAAATAAAAAAATTATATTTTCTAATGATTCAAAATTGAGAAGTTGGTCATTTGCACAAAGACATCAAAAAACAATTCATAAATTTATGAAAGAAAACAATTTTGATGGAGTAATAACAGGAAGAAGAAACGATGAAAATTCTGTTAAAGCTCCTATTTATTTTAATAAACACGGATTAAGTTGTCATCCCCTATACAATTGGAAAGAAGATGATATTTGGGAATACTTTAAATTCTACAACTTAGAAATTCCATACATATACTCAACAGACTTTGGAAAAAGTGAGGGAAATGCACCCTTTTATACTTTAAGAGAAAAGGATGTAGGAAATATAGAAAAATGCTGGGATATTTGTTTAAAAATTGATGATACGATTCCTAGAAAATTTTTAGAAAACTAAACATTATAAAAGGTATAAGTAAGAGTTAATTCCTCTCCTGATAGTATTTTTCTTCTAGAGCATAAAAAAAATGCGTTCTTAATTAATATCTTCTTGCAGTTAGATTCATCTAAATGATTTATAAATCCTCCTAATGGCGTTCTAATATATCTTTTATTAATAAGATAATGCGATACACCCATAACAAAATTAGATTCTATATCTTTTACTGCATATAATCCTAAACCCTCAATTTTAGATGGCTTAATAGTCAGATAACTGGGCAAAGGTCTGTAATGTTTTTTCATACAGACCTCTACCACTTACGAGGGAAAATTTAAAGTTATTTCAAGACTTCGTTATTATGCTTTCTTGCACTCTCAACTGATTTTCTAGCACGTTTTAAATAATGAAATCTATCGCTAGAACCAAAACCCTCACCCTCAGGCCAGTCATTCAGTCCACATAGATCTTCATATGCTACATCTATTTCATACTTAGTTTCTACCATCCCAACTGTGATACAATCATCTAACATATTTCGAGTAAGATGTTGCTCATTTTTATATTGCTTTTTCACATAGGCATACATTTCTCCTGAAGTCATTTTCTTGATATAAATATCAGGATTTGTAATCATTATATCTTTGTAGTCTTTTTTTGCATCGTATGTACTCATATTGCCTCCTTTCTATATCCAATGTTGTTCGTTATCTTCTATATACTTAATAGCATTATCAATATTATCTTGAACTGCCATCAATCTCCAATGCCCCTCAGTATATCTACCAAGAAAATCTGCTGGACCTTTAATCCAATAAAATATTGAAAATCCTCCTCCAGCTTCATCTCTCTGCTCAACCATCTTAAATTCTGCATCTTTATGAGTTGCATACAGAATATCTATTCCTTTTCTTACTTCTGTAATATGTGCCATTATATTATCCCTCCATTTTTTAACATTAGTAATAAGAAAATAAATACAACAACAAGTTGCACTATTTCTGCTTTGGTATAGAATTTACCCATAGTAGTCCTCCACTCTATACTCCTCAACACCTCTAACTCTATTAATACCAAGATACTTTGTCAGCTTACCCTTAGGCAAAGCACCTGTTTCTGCAAATCCAAGAAGTAAAAACCACGTTGGTAATGCAAGTCCTATTAGTATAAATATCATCATTTTTTATCTCCGTTTTTTGTTATCTAAACTTACCAAATCTGTGCTGGTAGTCAATACTTTTTAATACTTTTTATTAACAATTATTACTGTTATTTTAGGTCAAAATGGGTTATTTTAGGACAAAAAGGGAACACAATTAGAACAAAATGCGAATATGAGAAGAAAAGCTAAAAAAGTAAAATTAGCAGACTTAGATAGGGTAGTTGGCGAATGTAAGTATTGTAAAAAACTTATCTACTCACAGGAATCATTCGTGGTATTTGCTACTAAAGAATATGCACATTATTCTTGCATGAAAGCTGATGATGAAAGACAGCACAAGTAATGCGTGTTTGATAATTAGCCATTAGTGATGTAATAATTCGGTGTATGTTCGGTTTAACAGTTTCTAATAGAAAAAAATAATGATTACTAAAGATATAGAAGAATCCAATAAGCACTATGAGTATTATCTAGTGTATCAGAATATGGGGTATAAACGCACCCTAAAGAAAACAGCAGAAGAAGTAGAACTATCAGTAAGAGAAATAGAAAAGGTATCATCAAGATATGGTTGGGTATCAAGGGTAGATAAGTTTGATAAGCAACAGGCACAGATTAGATACAATGCTATGAAGACTGAGATTCAAGAAATGGGTAAAAGACAGGGAAGTCATGCCTTACAAATGACATACTCACTAATAACACCAGCACAAGAGCTGTTAAAAAGATTAAAAGAAAAAAAGGAACTAGACTTTTCTAATTTGTCAGATGTAGATTTAGTTGCTATAGTCAGTAAAATTGCACATCCATTTAAGCTATTAACAGAAGTAGAAAGGGTAGCTAAAGGTCAAATAACAAAAGACAACATAGATCAATCAACTAATATAGAAGATGACTTTATTAAACGAATCGGACAAGACCAAGAGTCAGCAGAACTTGCAACTCGACTACTATCAAAAATTAAAGATAGCAACTAGTCAACCAGCAGGACTTGCTATGATAAATAGCAATTTCACCTGGCAGTTTCCAAAACATCTGCAGTATCTTAACTCTAAACTATTACAAGTTGCTAGTGGTAAGATAAAAAGATTATTAATTAATATGCCACCTCAACATGGTAAGTCAGAGTTTACTTCTAAATATTTTCCTGCATGGTACTTAGCAACCCATCCTCAGAATAAATTAATTTTAGCTAGTTATGAAACTAATTTTGCTGTAAGTTGGGGCAGAAAGAGTAAAGAGGTATTTGATGAATCAGTAGCTAAATATTATGGCGTAAAAAGAAACCCTGATATAAATATTCAAGGTAACTGGGAAACAGAACAAGGTGGTTCTATGTACTGCGTTGGTGTAGGTGGTGGTATCACAGGTAGAGGTGCAAACATATTTATAATTGATGACCCAGTAAAAAATAACGAACAAGCTATGAGTCCAGTTTATAGAGATAAAACTTTAGATTGGTATCAATCAGTAGCATCAACAAGATTATCCCCTGAGTCCTGCGTAATCATCATTATGACTAGATGGCACGTTGATGACTTAGCAGGTAGATTATTAAAACAAGCAGAATTAGATGGCGATAAATGGGAAGTAATTAGTATGCCAGCAATAGCAGAAGCCAATGACATATTAGGTAGAGAGGTAGGAGAGGCATTGTGGGAAAACAGATATTCAAAAGAAATATTACAAGAAAGAAAAAGACAAGTAGGTGAGTTTTGGTGGTCAGCTATGTATCAGCAATCACCTTATCTAAAAGGTGGTAGAGTATTTAAAGACCCTGAATTTTATGAACAACTACCTCCAGGAGGTAAAACAGTTATTGCAGTTGATTTTGCTTATTCTACAAAAACTTATTCTGATTACTCAGTTTGTGGTGTTGGTAAGATGTATGATGGTAAAGTTTATTTAATGGATTTTTGGAGAGGTCAAGTAGAAGCAACAAAATTTGCAACTATAATTAAACAATATCAAGAAAAGTATCAATCACCTATATATGCTTACATTGGAGGTACGGAAAAAGGTATCGTTGATTTTATGAGAAAAGAACATAACTTGAATATTATATCAAGACCTGCTAGAAACGATAAGTTTGTTAGAGCTCAACCTGTTGCATCTGCATGGAATAGTGGTAGAATAGTATTGCCTAAAGAAAATAAATGGGTAAATGTTTTACTTCAAGAGATTATGAGCTTTACTGGAGTAAGTGATTTAAATGATGACCAAGTAGATGTGTTATCAACTATTTATGATTGTTTACAGACAACTAATAAACCACTTTGGAGAGTAAGTTAATGGCAAGTATATTTGATAAGATTTTAGGAAGAAAAGAAGAAAAACCACAAAAGAAAGAAGCACCAGTAGTTTACTATAACAGCTTAGGCACAGACGTAAGTTATAAAGCTAGATACGATCAATTAGCAGAAGAAGGCTATCAACAAAACGCAATAGTGTATAGATGTGTTAATGAAATTGCAAATAGCGCAAGTAGAGTAGAAATAAATTTATTTAGAGGTGATCAAGAAATAGATAACCACCCATTATTAGATTTACTTTATAACCCTAGTCCAATGGTATCTAACGTAGAATATTTCCAGGCAGTATATGCTTACTTATTAATTTCAGGAAACAGTTATATGTTATCAGTTGGTAGTGATAGAGCACCTCCTACAGAACTGTACAATTTAAGACCTGATAGAATAAAAATTAATGCAGGTACTAGAGCTACTCCAAACTCTTATGATTATATAGTAGGTGGTCAAGTTGTAGAAAGTTATTTAGTAGATCAATCAACAGGTCTTTCAAAAGTTAAGCATATGAAAATGTTTAATCCATTAGATGATTTTTATGGCATGTCCCCAATTACATCAGCAAGTATAGATATTGATCAACACAACTTAGCAAATAAACATAACGTAAATCTTTTACAGAATGGTGCTAGACCAAGTGGTGCAGTTATATTTAAACCTAAAGATGAAACAGGTGCGGCGATGCAATTATCTGAAGTACAAAGAAGTCAATTAGTAAATGACATCAATCAAAGATTTGGTGGTACAGGTAATGCAGGAAAGCCAATGTTATTAGAGGGTGATTTTGATTGGAAAGAAATGGGTCTATCTCCTAAGGATATGGACTTTGCGAGTTTAAAACATATGTCAGCAAAAGATATAGCATTAGTTTATGGTGTACCTAGTCAGCTTATTGGTATTCCTGATTCACAAACTTATTCAAACTTTGCAGAAGCTAAATTAGCTCTATACAACGAAACAATTATTCCTTTATTAGATAAGGTTCAAGCTGATATGAACGAGTGGTTGACACCAATGTTTGGTGAAGATTTAGAATTAAGATATAATATAGATTCAATACCAGCTATGGCAGAACAAAGAAAAAGAGTTTTTGAATCTGTAAGCACAGGTGTTAGAGATGGAATTTTAACTCGTAATGAAGCTAGAGAGCAATTAGGTTATGAACCAATTGATGGTGCAGATAGTTTATTAGTACCAGCAAACTTAATGCCTTTAAATATAGCAGGTGAAGAAGATTCACCAAAAGATGAACCTGACACTAATCCAATGGAAGAAGAACAAGAGGAAGAAGAAGCACAACAAGATGAACAAGAACAAGTGCAAATTGAAAACGATATGGAAAGTGTTGATGAAGAATTAGATGAGGTTGTAAAAGCTGAGGGTGATATTGATACAGTACCAACAGATGGTATGGTAACAGAAGCTAAAAGAGGTATAGAGTGGAGAAAAGAATTTAATAGAGGTGGTACAAGAATAGGTGCAACTAGAGCAAGTCAAATAGTTGCTAAAGAAAAATTATCACCAAGAACAGTTAGACGTATGAATAGTTTTTTTGCAAGACACGAAGTAGATAAAAGAGCAGATGGATTTAGACCAGGAGAAAAAGGTTATCCGTCAAATGGTAGAATAGCTTGGTCTTTGTGGGGTGGTGATGCTGGTCAAAGTTGGTCTAAAAAGAAATCAGCACAACTAGATAGAGAAAGAGGAAAGTTTTTAGAAGAGGGTGTTATAGAAGAAAAACAAGTTACAGCCGCAGTTAAAAAAGGATTACAAAATAAAGTTGATAAGCACAATGAGAAGCATGGAGATAAAGCAGGTAAAAGAGTTACATTAAGAATGCTTACTGCTGTATTCAAAAGAGGTATAGGTGCTTATAGAACTAATCCAGGAAGTGTAAGACCTAGTGTAACATCAGAAGAACAATGGGCTTATGCTAGAGTTAATGCTTTTTTATATGCAGTAAGATCAGGTAGGTTTAGAGGTGGTAAATTTGATTTAGATTTATTACCTAGTGGACATCCACTAGCAACGTAGAGGTTTTAATGGATAAAAAAATAATCTCAAAACTATTTATAGAAAGAGATAGGAAAGACAATCACGAAATTGTTATAAGAATAGGACCATTCACAAATGAGAATGATGCTGTTCATAGTGCATCATATATTTATGCTACACAGCAAATAGATATAACTGATTCAATAATACCAATGGGTGAAACAATACACTAATGATATTTAATGCAAGACAACTAAAGATATTCAAAAACGTAAAAAGACGTGAATGGTTTAGACAAAATAGATTAAGAGAACCATACATCAAACAGTTTACAGGCAGATTAAAGAACTATTTTAAAATATTAGGTAATGAACTAGGTGATGATTTTCGTTTTGGTTCTACAATAATGTTAGATATAAGACAAAGAAATGCTTTTGAGCAGTTAATTAATATATTTAAAATACAGTACAGAATTGTTGGATATGCCTTTAAAAACAACATTTTAAACAGGGAACAGAACGTAAAAGATTTAGATAGTGATTTTGATTTAGAATTAGAAAGATACATAGATGACAATGTTGCAACATTAGTTGTAGGAATTAACGATAATACTAGAAATAAAATACAAAATGTGATAAACGATAGTTTCGGTAATGGTCAATCAGTTAATCAAACTGGTAATGCTTTGAGAAACGCAATTGTTGGTATGGGTATTGCAAGAGCTAATTTGATTGCTAGAACTGAAGTACATAGAACAGCAAGTTTTGCTAATGAAATTGTAGCTGAATCTATGGGAATTGCAGGAACTAGAAAAGAATGGGTTTCTGTTAATGACGGAAGAACAAGAATTAGTCACGCATTAGCAAGTGGTCAGCAAGTAGGTTTGGAAGAACCTTTTATTGTAGGTGGTGATAGATTAAATTATCCAGGAGATCCAGCAGGTTCTCCAGGAGAAACTATAAATTGTCGGTGTGTATCTATTTACACAACGCCTGATTTCTTGTAGAGGTAGTAATATGGAATTAATAATTATGTTTTTAATAGGTTTAATAGCTGGAGTTGTAATTCAAAAGAAATACGGAATACAAAAGCTAGGTAAAACATTATGGCAAAATATTGACAAACACGTAATAAGTAAATTTGAAAAATAATGCCATTAGTTAAACCAAATAATAAAGAAAAGAGAGAGGATTTTATGAGTAGATGTATGTCTGATGACAAGTCTAAATCAGAGTATCCTGATGCAACACAAAGATTAGCAGTTTGCAGTAAGCAATTTGAAAATGGTAAAAAGGAGAAATACACTATGAGTGATATTGAAAAAATGGGTGATGCAATTAAAACCCTTACAGATGTAATAAGTCAAACAGAAGAAAAAGTATCTAGAGCTGAAGATCAATTTAATAATGAAGAAGATGCACTAGATAAAGCAAAAGAAATTGGATGTGTGGGAACACACTCAATGGATAAAGATGGCAAAACAATTTTTATGCCTTGTAAAACACACGATGCTTATGAAGAAGCAATCAGTAAAGGATATGGATCAGAAGAAGAAGAAGATAAATATCACAAAAAACCTAAAAAGAAAAAACCAATGAAAAGCATTTGTGTATGTCAAGATGATGGAGTATGCCAATGCGATACAGAGATTAAAAAATTAACCTTTCATTCGGAAGTAAAAGCTAGTGATGATAAAGGTACATTCACAGGTTATGGTTCTATATTCGGTAATGAAGATCAAGGTAGCGATATAATGCAAAAAGGTGCATTTACAAAATCATTAGAAGAAAGACCAGCAGGTAAAGTAAAATTATTATATCAACATAAAACAGATGAACCTATCGGTATATTTGAAAGTATGTATGAAGATGAAAAAGGTTTATTTGTTAAAGGTAGATTAGCTATGGGAACTCAAAAGGGTAGAGAATCATATGAATTATTAAAAATGGGAGCTTTAGATGGTATGTCTATAGGATTTAGAGCAGACCCTGAAAAACAAGGTTATAACGAAAACAAAAGAGGCACTAGAACTCTTAAAGAAGTTGACCTTATGGAAATTAGTTTAGTTACGTTTCCAATGAACGAAAGAGCTTTAATTGAAAATGTTAAAGCTAATTCTAAAAGTATTCGAGAGTGGGAAAAAATCTTGCGTGATGCAGGAGGTCTTTCTCGGACAGAGGCTAAGATGGGTGCAAAAGCATTATCTGAATCTTTATCTCAGCGAGATGCTGGTGATGACAATAAACAGTTAGCAACTTTAATTAATAAAGTAGCTAACATTCTTAAACAATAAACATAGAGGATAAATTATGGATAATAACGAAGTAAAATCTGCAGTTGAAACTCTTGGCAAAACATTTGAAACTTTCAAAAAAGCAAACGATGAAAGAATCAAAGAAATAGAAGCAAAAGGTTCAGTTGATCCTATTACTGCTGATAAAGTAAATAAGCTAGAAGCTGATTTAGATAAATTCGCAGACGTAGAAAAAGCAATTAAATCAAATGCTGATTTTCAAAAACAAAGCCAAGAACAACTAGCAAGACTAGAAACTATTGTATCAAGACCGGATTTTGGAAAAGGTTCACAAGTTGAATCAATGCAAAAGAAAGTATTTGATAAATGGATGAGACAAGGAAAAGAAAATCTATCACCTGACGAAGTTAAAGTTTTAACTGTGTCTAATGATAATACAGCAGGTTATTTAGCTCCACCTGAGTACGTGAGAGAAATAATCAAAGGTATTATTGAATTTAGTCCAGTAAGATCAGTAGCTAGAGTTAGATCAACTGCGCAAAGAAGCATACAGGTTCCAAAAAGAACAGGTACTTTCTCTGCACAATGGGTAGCTGAACAAGGTTCAAGATCAGAAACTACAGGATATTCTGTTGGTTTGGAAGAAATTCCAGCTCACGAAGTATATGCTTTAGTAGATATTTCTGAACAAGAACTTGAAGATTCAGTTTTCAATTTAGAAGCAGAAATGAATGCAGAGTTTGTAGAGCAATTTGCAAAAGCTGAAGGAAACGCATTTATTTCAGGCGACTCTGTTGGTAAACCACAAGGTCTAATAAATAACGCAGGTAACAATATAACTACAGCAGTTAATGATGCACTTGGTGCAGATGACTTAATTGGTGCGGCACACAATGTTAAATCAGAGTACATGAGAAATGCTACTTGGATGTTTAACAGATCAACACTTTCTGCAATCAGGAAGTTAAAAGATGGTGCTAACCAATACATCTTCCAACCAGGTCTTTACCAAATGGGCGTAGGTTCAAGTTTACTTGGACATCCAATTGTAGAAGCATCTGACTTAGCTAACATCGGCAATGGTACTAAACCAGTATTATTTGGTGATTTTAGAAGAGGTTATATGATCGTTGATAGAGTAGCTTTATCAATCATGAGAGACCCTTTCACACAAGCATCTGCTGGTAATGTAAGATACATTGCTAGAAGACGTGTTGGTGGACAGGTTATCTTACCTGAAGCAATATCAACAATTACTATTCAATAGTAATAAATTAAAGGAGATATAAAATGTTTGATATAAAAAACAACTTGAAAGTCTTTAAAGGATTTTCTCCACAAACTAGAACAGCGGATATAACTACACAAGCCTGTGACCTACAAGGTTTTTCAGGTGCTATGGTTATAATGCCCGTTGGAGCTAGTGGTGATACATTATCATCAACTGTGTTGTTCACAGTAACACTTTCACATAGTGATGATGATGCAACTTATACTACTGTTACTTCTAATACAGATGTAACAGGCGGTACTTTAGCGTCAGGAGGCGGATGGTTATTACTAGACGCACCTGGAGATGCTAGTAACGTATATGGTATTGGTTATGTAGGTGGAAAAAGATACTTAAAATGCACAGTAACTAAAACTGGCACACACTCTAATGGAACGATTATGGGTGTGGACTTTATTAAAGGAATACCATTATCAGCGCCAGTTTCGACTGACACTAATAGCGGTGTATAGTTTAATAAACTAAATTTTTGGGGGATCCTGCCGAGAGGTATTTCCCCCTTAAATGCAAAAATTTAAAAGGAGTAAAATATGAAAATTAAAATGAAAGAAAACTATGTAGCACAAGCTGATCCAAATGGTGGAAGCACTATGCTATACGAGAAAGATAAAGAATATAATTTTAAAGCTGGATGGCAAGTTAAACTAGGTGCTACAATGATTGATAGAGGAAAAGCAGAAAAATCATTAGTAATTACAGAAAAGAAAATAGTAAAACCAACAGAAACAAAAATTAAAAAAATATTAAAAAAGAAAAAAAAATAGAGGATAAAAACAATGATAAGAAATGTAGGACAAAATTTATTTCCAACAGGATTAGAGTTTGCCGCCTGTCAAGTATCAACATCAACAAATACATCAGCACAAATAACACCAACAGCTAATGTTAATCAGTTGTATAGATTACATAATAGAACAGCTAATAGACTCTCTTTTGCAATAGGTTCAAACCCAACTGCCGCACAAGCAACATCTTGTGCTTTAGTAGGAAGTGAAGTTTTATATGTAAATATACCAACAGGACATAAAATAGCTATCATATCTACTGTTAATGGAACACACGGAGTTATAGAAATAACTGGTTTATTAAATAGCTTATAATAATTGAGGTAAAAAATGTCAGGTCTTAAAATTGATACAGCGTGGAGTACAAAAGCAGTTTCAACAACTGAGGTTAAGACACATTTAAGAATAGATAGTGGCTTTAGTGATGATGATACTTATATTGGAACTTTAATTAACTCAGCACAAGATATAGCAGAAGTATATCTTAATAGAGCTATCACAACTCAAACATTAAGTCTTTTTTTAGACAGACTTCCATTTTACAGCGATATAAAATTACAAGAGGGAATATACACAGCTCCTGATTTAGAATACAATTCAAATTTTATAGTATTACCCAAAGCACCAGTAGCATCTGTAACACACGTTAAATATTACGATAATGATAATAATGCTTCTACTTTTGCATCATCAAATTATTATGTAGATACTATTAGTCAACAAGGTAGAATTGTTTTAAAAACAGGTTCTAGTTGGCCTACAGTATCAGAAACAAGAAATGCTAATGCTTATGAAATAAAATATGTAGCAGGTTATGGTGGGGCATCAGATGTACCTGCACCTATTAAACATGGAATCACAATGTTAGCTGGTCATCTTTATGAAAACAGAGATGCAGTAACAAGCTTATCTGTCAATTCAATCCCTTATACAATTGGAGCAAACTTTCAACCATACAAAGTAGAAAGAATTAACTCAATACTGGGAGGTTGATATGGGAAGTGTTTCACCAGTCGGTAAATTAAGAAACAAAATAACAATTCAAAACACAGCATTATCTAGTGATACTTTTGGTGGTTATACTACAGGTAGAACTACATTTATTACAGCTTTTGCACAAATAAAAGCAAAATCAGGTAAACAAGTATTTAACGAACAATCAGGTGAACAAATAAGTAACCCACAAGATTTTGAGTTTATAATAAGATTTAGATCAGGAATACTAACATCAATGAGAATATTATTTGGTTCAAGAACATTTGATATAAAAAGTATAGAAAATGATAACTTGTATGATAAATATATCAAATTAGTAGCAACAGAAAACGTAGGTACATAATGAAATTTACAGTAAAATTTACAGGAGTAGAAAAAGCAATTGAAGCTCTTGATAAAGTGAAAGAAGATTTAGAAAAAGAAATGCAAAATGTTTTATTGGGTGGCGGTCAATTAATAAGAACTGAAGCTATTAGAAGTATTCAACAGGGTGCTAAAACAGGTAAAACATACAAGAAATATAATCCAACTAGAACACATAAAGCATCAGCACCTGGAGAAGCACCAGCTAGTGATACAGGGTTCTTAGTAAGTAATATAAGAGTTAAAGCACAAAAAGATTTTGTAGAAGTTAGAAGTGAGGCATCGTATAGTAAATTCTTAGAATATGGAACAAGTAAAATGTTACCTAGACCATTTATGTTTCCAGCGTCAGAAAAAAGCAAACCTAAGATAGCAGAGGTATTGTTTCAAAAGATTAAACAAAGTCTAGAAAAGTTTGGTAAATAATGAGTGATCATAGCATACAATTACAGAAAACAATTTTTGATAGTTTAAGTGGTGATAATAACCTTACAAGCACATTAGGTGCTACAGTATATGATTATGTACCTGATTCTTCATCTTTTCCTTATGTAAAGCTAGGTGAGGAAACAGCTCTAGATAATGGAACAAAAAGTTTACAAGGTAATGAACATACTCTTGTCATTCACTCATTTTCAAGGTATAGAGGAAGTAAGCAAATAAAAGAGATTATGAGTAGAATTTACGCTCTGTTGCACGAATCCTCTTTATCTGTTTCAGGAGCAAGTCTTGTCAATTTAAGATTTGAATTTTCTGATGTGATAAAGGAAAATGATGGATTAACATCACACGGATTACAGAGATTTAGAGCAGTAGTTTATGATAATTAAGATAAAAATAAATAAGGAGAAATAAAATGGCAGTACAAAAAGGAAGTAGCTTTTTATTAAAAGATAATAGCACAGGCACTCCAGCAACTATAGGTGGACTAAGAAGTACATCTATGAGTATAAATGGAGAAATGGTTGATGTTACAACTAAAGATTCAAACGCATTCGTTACAAGTGGAAATGATAAAGCAAGAGATTTATTACAAGGTGGTGGAATTAGAAGTATGTCAATATCAGCAAGTGGAGTAT
>Ga0209634_1000818_pt1 | contig 23525 bp, 11 predicted proteins | sample LinPmetageLP40_FD_184043 | JGI IMG/M metagenome (GOLD analysis project Ga0209634, IMG submission 184043) | Marine viral communities from the Pacific Ocean - LP-40 (SPAdes) (version 2) | ecosystem: Environmental > Aquatic > Marine > Oceanic | place: Pacific Ocean | collected 2010-08-26 | reverse complement strand
CCAAACCAAGTTTGATCAAACCAATTTACATCATTGTCTTGTGATTCCGATGAACCATCCACCGATTGTGATCCCATATCGCTTTGACTCATCGTCGGATCTACCGTCGAGTCTTGTGCTTTTCCCTTTTTTGACGCGTTTGGAAAATCTAGTAAAAATTTTTGGATGTTGTTTGGTGATACTTCATAACTCTTACCATCAACCATGTAAATTTCATTCATATTTATTAATTTTGAGTATAAGTTGTTGTATCGTCTGCTTGCTGTTGCTTGCTTGCGTACTCACCTAAAAAATCATTTATCCACTTTAAGTCGTTTGCGCTATAGTCTTTGCCAGTGCCAAACCTACGTACTTTTTTACCGTCTCGAATTGGTTTACCTGTACTTCCGTCGATCAACATAATATCATTTGAAAAAACGTTATCCGCATCTACGATCTCTCCATACGCATCTGAATACGGTACGAAAAAGTAATCTGAATCCTTTGCTGATGTAAATTTAAATGTATTGTTTAACTTGTTAGCAGCAGCATTATCTTGTGAGCCCATACTTCCCGCGCTTTGCAACATAGAAGGAGATGCTAGGCCTTTATTTAGGTTTTTATTTTCTTCATTTGCTGCGGCATTTCTTGTAGGGTTAAAATCACCTTTGCCCTCACCAGGTTTAATTAAACCCTCATCTCTAGCAACTTCAAACATACTCATATTTTTGCCATCATCACGCACATACATACCGTTGTCTCCTAAATCTTTATTCCAAATGTATTGACCGTGCTCACCGTCAATTTGACCAAAATCATTTAAGTAATTTCTTCTCTGTAATGCTGTTGCTGAGGTTATAGAGACTGGTTTATTACCACCACCACCTGTCTTAACCCTAAACTGGCCAAACCCACCATACTTAATGTCTTTGTCATCGCTAGTTCCATCTGTTTTACCAGCAACAGGTGGTTTTTTGCTATACCCATACTTATGCGCTGCTTCAAACTTATCAATTGTATATTCTTTAAAAAGTGCTTTGCTAACTTCTGTATCTTTAAGGCCCAATATGTTTTCTGCTAAAATACCATAGTTTGTATCGTTCTGAAGCTCAGCTTGGCTTATACCGCCACTATTGTCTGTGTCTTCAATACCTTCGGTTAAACCACCTAAAGCAAGTTCGTCTTTAGCTCCAGTAACCGATAATAAATCATTGTATACCCACGTCGATAAATTGCTAGGTCTTTGTATGTCTTCAATAAAAGAACTATTTGAGTAACCAAACTTTTCACCAAAAGCTCTTTGCAAATCAGTATCAGTTTTTACTATATCATCTAACTGGTTTAAATGCATTTGCTTCATTTCTGGATCGTAAACACCGTTTAAACTTGCGTTACCTGCCTTTGCCGATGCACCGTTCACGGTATTAAGTTTTCCTTTCATAACTCCCTTGTCGTCTACATTGGTAGTTATTGCTTTATTAAACTGTCTGATAGTCATTGTTCGTGGTGGATCATAAGAAACTCCATTAGGATCTGACTCGGTGTTGTACATGGTATACATTAGCTCCCCAGTTTTTTCATCTCTACCAAGCCTAGCTATGTTTTTGTTACCTGTAGCTTTATCTTTTAAATTGCTTTTGATAATAGCGTTTACCATCTCAGCCTCTGTTTCGTTTCCTCGTAAAACCTTAAACGTACCCGCTGCAACAGCCTCTGAACCAAGCCTAATGCTTTCTGTTGCGGTTTTAATATTGGCAAAAAGTTCTCTTTGCTCTAGCTTTAGCGCTTGTCTTTTTTGCCTGGTTTCTCTTGATTGCAAAAAATTAATACCACGCAATTCTTTTTGAGCATCTTTATTTGCATATAACTCTTCTATTAAAACTTTTGCACCTTCAGCATCTAAACCAGCTCCTTCAGCAGCCATTGCAGACAGCTCGTTAGCATTAGCCACCATCTCGCCACCAATAGCTGCTCCTAGCGCTGCTATCGAACCAAGCGTTTGAGATTGTGCTTGCATAGTTTTTTCGTAACTATCTGCCGCACGCTCAAGAGTTCTACTGTAATCTTTAGGAGCTGTGCCTGACGCTGCTCTATAAGCTGCATTTACTAAAGTTGCATCTGCTCCTGGGTTTAAATTTATTGCCATAGGTTATATTTTTCGTTTATTATCATTTAGTCAGAACTCTTTGGTAATTTCATTTTATCAGCAAACGCTTGTCCTCCTAGATATCCACTAGCCACCTGTGCGCCAGCACCCACCAATGTACTAAACATGTTGTTTTGAGCTTGTGCTCCATACATATCTGCTTTCATCCCCATGCCAGACATTTGATTTGCTAAAGAACCTTGAAAAGCTTGATTTGCACCAGCCAAAGCTCCATAATCCATACCTAAAAGAGTTGATTGCTGACCGGCTTGAGCCGCTTGAACAGCGGCTTGACCTTCTCTTTCCATTTGATCTATTCTAGAACCTTCTTGCATAACAAGCTTTTGATTTTGTTGTTCTTGCTGGCCGATGCCGGCTGCTATTTGCTGTGCTTGTAGTTGGCCTTGATTTGCTAAAGATTGAGCTAAACCAGCAACGCCGCTTGATCCAGCCGCGCCTCGTAAGCCTTGCATTATATTAGCTCTTTGCTGCTGCCCTTGTTGTGTTTGGAATTCAGCAGCACGCATATCAACCGTCATATCTTCAAAACGGTTTTCCATATTTTCAAAAGGATTTGAAAATTCAAAATCCTCATACTGCTTTCTAGTTTTGTCCGCCCTAGCTTGAGCAGCTGCTTTTTCAACTCTAGACTCATCAACTTGACTTTGAATCATTTGTTGCATCTCGTTCATCGTAGCCGTTTGTCTTCTTTTAGATTGTTTTCCGGTAAAATTTCCCATTATGTTTTAGTTTTTTATAAAGTTATTTGTTAGATATTTAAAACCTTCGTTTTGAACTGGCATTAATATCCAATCTAAATCTTTATGTATATTTGTCATGTGTTCATTCATGCATATTGTAAACAACTGCATTACACCAATTTTTTCCGCTTCTTTTTCTACTTTTTTCACTAAAAGTCTTATTATTTCTTTTCTATCTTTTTTTTTGTAATTTGGATTTGTAACCAAATAAGTTGTCCAACCTACTATATGTGGCTCCATTATAAACAAAAAGTAACAAGCCACTGGTATGCCATTTTTCTCTATAACAAAACATCTTTCATCTTTTGGTAAAAAAGCTCTTTGAACAGGGTTTAAACCAGTACGCTTCCACCACCACTTCCACCACTCAACACAAGTTTTATAATCTCCTTTTTTAAAAGATCTAAAGTTTATATTATTATCCATTTAATTTGATTTATATAATAATAGTCACACTTTTATGCTTTTTTTTACCTTTAAGTAACTGATACGATGCTTGCTAAATCTATTTTTACATCGGCGCTAAATGCTCCTGCTTTTACAACTTCTATATAACCAGTTACCGTGGCTATCGTGCTTGCCCCATCAAAGCTAAGAGTTTGTCCCTGTATAACTGTTTGAGCTGCGGACAATACTATAGTTCCTGTACCGGAAACAGCCCCCGCCCCACTACTTACTGTTGGCGCTACAAGATTAGGGTTTATTCCTATACCACTAACAGTACTTACGTTGTCTAGTATACCGTTTCTGGAAGCTACAACAACAGAAGTAGTATTGGTTGTTGTTACACTTGCGGTTGTTGTTACTTTTTGCAAGCTAACAGATAAATCGTAAAAAGCAAGATTGTAACCAGTCATTTTTTCAATAGCTTTAGAGCCACTTGCTTTTATTGTAAAATTACCAGAGTCAGGCGCTGTTAAAGGTAGTTGTTTGTCAAAAGTAATAGCACCAGATTGTGTTATAGCAGGATTTCCCAAAGCGTAACTAATACTTGAAACCCTACCTAAAGTATCAGTGCCAAAAGCCTCATTGTTAATAAGCACAACCTCTTCGTTTGTTCCTGGAAAAACAGTAGTAGTATCTTTGTAGTCAGCTATTTTTGCTTGAGTAGATTGTGCTGCGGTACCATCACTAAGTATTTCCATACCACTGTCAAAGTAATTAATACCAGTAGAAACTTCCCACCTGTAGTTTTGTTGATTACTAAAGCTTAATGCTAAATCATCTTCTATAACCACTGATTGGTTTATAGTAAATGTTTTTCCACTACCGCTGCTTACAGCTGTAACAATTACAGTAGCCGCTGCTAAAGCCGCGTTACCTAAGACTCTGTCGCCAACTTTTGCTATAGTACTTGACACCACGTGTGTTGTTACAGTAGTACCAGTGCTAGCGCCATTAACAGTAGTACCAGCGTCTGTGGTAGAGTCGGCTGCAACAGATATTTCTGGATATATATTTTCTCCGTCAATTTTAATTGGACCATCTGTTGCTGTTACTATAGAGCTAAAAAAATCACTACTTTCAGGTTGCTTTATTATTCTGATTGCTTTAGTGTCAGCAACTCCAAACTGTATTGAAAAAGGAACTAAATCTCCAGCTTTGTTAGAATCTAAAACTATTAACGCTTCGTCAGAAATAGAGTGACTAGAGTTTAAAGTGCCAATACCTACACCAGAGTAAGCTAGTAACTCTAAATTTACAGTCAGTGGCTGCCATATTTTTTTTGTAACTAATATAGAGTTAGAACCAGAGCTTAAGTTTTGATCTATTTTTTGATCAGAAGATCTAACCTCAATATAACTTGCGTGCCTTGTTTCTTTATCCGCAAATAAAAATATATCATAATAATCAAGAGCCGATACAGAAGGAAAACTTATTGATCCTCGATGAACTTGAGACACGCCTATTTTTGCGCTTAAGCTACTAGCGTTAGCTTGAAACGTTTTAGAAAAAAAATTATAAAAATTACCTGCTTTGTTTTTAACTTGCAATGTAAACTCAGCTCCTTGACTACCATTTATACTAAAACTTCTATCTTCACCAGCCTTAATAGCATTAGAAAAATCCATGTCAAAAGAGCTAATAAAAAGCTTACTAAGATCACTTAAGTTTATAACATCTACGCTAGCACCGCTAATAATGCCGGTCTGATCGTAGTAAGCTGATGTAGAAGCCTCTACTTCTTGTGTTGATCTAGAGGCAGTTGCCGGTGAGCCAGCTTCGGTTAAAGGGCTTTTTTCGTAAGCTTTGTATTGATCTGCCATATTGTATTTATTTACTGCTTTCGCTTACTTCAGATGAAACTGAAAATAGCTCGGCTTTTGTTTTAGAATTATTTTTAAATTTTGCTGTTGCATAATAACCAGATAAACCACTCATATTTATAACTTGATTTTTAACAAACATACCATATGTAGAGTTTAGTGGAATTATACCGCTAAGATCTATTGAGATAGTGTTACTGTTTATAGATGTAACCACGCCGGCTTTTGTTAAATTGCTAGGTTCTAATCTTGTAAAACCAAGTATTCCACCTGATACAGCTTTTTGAATGGTAATATTCATATCGCCTGAATTTGTAGATCTACCAAATAAATCTGGTCTATTGCCATTAGAAACAAAAAACTCACTAACAGATCCATCGCCCGCAAGCCTCATGTTACTACTTAATCCTCCATTTGTTGTCAAGCCCAAATCACCCGTACCGTTATAGTTGGTTAACACTAGCTTAACAAAGTAAGTTGCGCCAACCTCTAGTGGTAGAGTTACGTTATTAAGGTAATTAACCCCAGAAGGAACGTTAACATCGTTTAACCCGTTCCAAGTAACTGTTGTTGGCGTATTAATTACAAAACCTAAATCACTACCCATATTTGTATTACCTATGGAATTGTAATAAGATTGATTATAGCCGCTAGTAAATAGATTTACATCTAATATATTGTCTTCTAGATTTTGGCTCATTTGTTCGTGGTAAATAATATCGCCAACCTGAAGAGATGAGTTTACACCTCCACTTATATCTAGCTCAACTCCAACAACAACATTGTTTTCTGTTATTTCAACTGAACTTTTTATAACACCTAAACCCTGTACTTCTAACGCCCCAAAGTCAAAATCACTATTTATTTCTTTTTCAACGCCTTTTATATAGTTAAACCATTTGCCTTCTTTTTCTATAAACTCAAGTAAACTACCTTTTTCTTTGTCTGTTTCGATACTAGTTACATGCCAGCCATCTAAAGGTTTAGAGTTAAAATGATTAACAGAATCCTCTTGCGCTTGAGTGGTTATAATGTCACCAACTTTAAAGTCACCAGGATTGCTACCTGAAACTTTTCTAAAGTGCCCTTTAGTTGGTCCACCTGACGGTGAAGTTAAAGAGTTTGAACTTGTGTTTGCCCAACCAATAATTAAACCTTCAAATATAAGTGTGTTATTTCTATACTGCTTTATATTGTGGTTTTTATTACTCCAGCTTATGTTTTCACCCATCAAAGCATTCATGTCTGAAACTTCAAAAAACGCATATTTACCATCAAAAGCAAATCCACCATTAGCCTGTACACCGGTTACACTAAGAGTTTTAATACCCTCAACTCTAGATTGACTTCCTTCGTAATCTAAAGCATGATAAGATTTTACACTGCTTGGCATATCGTTTAACAAAACATCAAAACTAGAATCACTAAACACATTGTAAAAAGTGTTTCTATTTACACCTGGATTGTGGTGTTGCCAAAGCTTACCGTTATTTATCGTGTAATAATTATTAGCACAACTAACAGCGTGTTCTGGTATAAATGATTTGAAGCTTACCCATCCTTTTGTGTTTTCTTTAAAAGAAACTGTTGCGGGTTGATCGCTATGTATTGTAATGTTATACTCTTCTTTGTTATCGTCATAACTACCAATTAGCTTCGAGTCCTCTTTTACTTCAGTTACTATTAAATTTTTAATTCTTACAATACCACCGTAAAGCCAATTGGTGCTAGGGTAATCATTGTTATCTGGAATACCATTGTTATTAGTATCCGGCCAACCGCCTTGTATTCTTCTATACCTAACGTAATCACGTATTGATCCCGAACCCGCGGCAGCAGAGCCTAGCGAAAAAAGAACACCATGTAATGGATCTCCAGTCAGTGGTGTGTACAAACCACTCGGACTGTTAACTTGATAATGTAGTAATTCAAAATCAGTTCTATTTGCTGTCCACGTGGCATTTACTCTACCGCCATTTGTTGCTCCCTGGCTACCACTATATGCTCCTGATATCCAACCACTACCTGGGAACGTATTAACCACAGCCATAGCGCTGTAATCACCAGTGTTTTGGTTTTTAAGCCCACTGTGCTCTATAACTTCATATTGCAATCTATATGTTTTACCAATTTCTAATATGTTATTCATTCGAAGGCGAGCAACTCCACCATATCTACTATCATTAATATCATTATTATAGTAACCTAAAATAGCCTCACCATTTACCACGGCTGAATTACCATTGCTAGGTATGCTCCAGTTATCTTGTGAGCTAAGATTATTTTCGCCTAACAAGTTTGTTGTTCCAAGTGATAAATTGTCTTTAAACCAATCTTTCATACCGTGGCTTGATATAGGTGTTAACCCATCTTTTGATAATCTTATAACAGCACCTCTTACTCTATCGGTAAAATAAACTCTGTAAGATTCAGAAGCAAATGATTCTGGGTTTTTAGATATGCCATACTCACCTACAAAAGGTATTGTTTGGCCAAGCACACTGTTGTTAGCTATAAGCTGAGGGTTTCCGTCTGCATTAAACAAAGCATCTTTATTGGCTAATATTTTTAAAACCCTATCTTCACACAACGCAATTAAATCTCCGTCCGCCGTGGATCTTGAGTGTAGTTTTTGAATACTACCATATGATGGGTTTATATCTTTTGTAATTTTTTCACCAGCAATAAACTGGTTTAAACTATTAACACCGCTTGTGGAGTTGTAAATACCAGAATATATTAATCCGTATTTTCTATGTTCTTCTTCATATTTATCTAATAATGTTGTGGATACTTTAACGCCATTTGTTATAAATGGCTTGTTGTAGGTATCTCCAATACGGTTAGATTCAACTCCATTACCAAAGCTCCAGCAGTTAAACCAACCTAATCCAATTTTATTTGTTGTAAAAGTTACTATAATAGAGTCTACTTCAATAACTAAAGGGCTATTGGTTGGATCGTCTGGATCAATAAAGTCAAAACCAGGAATAACAACAATCCCACCGTCATCACTATACGCGTAGGTTGAATCTACTCCCAAAGGGTTTATTACACCTAGTAGATTTCCAATAACAAACCCACCATCTTCGTTGTAAAAATTAACCTCAGTGCCCACGCTGCCAAAAAAATTACGATCAACTGGTGTGGACAAACCAATCCTCCAGGCTGTTACGTTGTTATAGCTGTTTGGATCTACGTAGGTTATGTCTGTTACAAAAGCGCCAGAGCCACCTCCAACACTAGAGCCAATTTGCAAAAAATTAGATATGTTGGTATAGTTTAGTTTTACAGGCACTTTACCAGAAGCTTCGTAGTATATATCAAGCCCAACATCTTCAGTAGGCTCTGTTTCAAACACAGCTGGAAACTTAGGTAGCCTGTTTTCTTTAACAGTACTAAACTCTTTTAAAAATTCAAACCTACAAGAATTAGTCGCGGTAGGTGGATTTGTGTCGGTTATAACTGAATTGCTTGCTAAATCTCTTTCATCTGAATCATTATCAATTTGAGGGTTTTCTGCAAAAGATAAAACTTCGTAGTTTATAAGGTAGTTTACCCTACAGTTTGTAGCCGCTGTCATGTTTGCGTGTTGCGCGTGCACCGCTGTGTAAGAGCCTATATTATCACCATAAACAGCTATGTTTTGATCGTTTAGTAAATTATAAACATTTTTAGGATTAGCATTATTGTTGTAACCAAACCATGTGTTTACACCGCTGCTGTTTGTGTAAAAGTAACCTAATCCATTTTCATTAAGATCTGCTGGTGTGCCAGGATATGCGTAGCTTGGTGGCGTACCAGTGTCTGTATAATTTTCAAAACCATCGCTACCATATTGACTAGAATGGTAATGCGCGACTCCATAAGTTATTTTTTTTACACCATCCCAATACATAGCACCCATGTAATTGTATATTCTTTTCTTTGTTACTCCTTTGATTTTATACACGTTCGAATCACCAGCCAGTCTAAATAAACTTCCGCGCTTTAAATTAGAAACTATATTATCTTGGTCGTTAGTAAAAGAGTTTGTTCCTCCGTCACTACCTACAAACCAGTTTTTTTCTTCTTGAAAAGCATCCCAAAAAGGCTTACCTTTTTTTGGGTATATTGCTGCTTCATTGGCATTAGCTAAGCTTCCTGAGTCGTAGTCGTTAACATTGTCTGGACCAATAGAACTGTAAGATAGACTTAAGAATTTACCACCAGTTTGAGTGGAAGTTGCCGTGGTACTATCATCAACATAAGCATCAACATCGATATTACCCATTTCAACTGTTTCGTAACGCCCTTGGTGAATACCTCTTAAAGCAGCACCACCTTCTGACATCCCACTACCCTTTGCTAATAGCTCTGTATCAATAACTGGGTTAGGATAGAAAGGATCACCATTTGCACCACCGGAGGGGTAGTATAATTGCACAGGACTTCCAATATCAAACTTAAGAAAAAATCTATTCTCGGTAGTATCGCTTAAGGTTATATTATTACTATTACTCAATATTTGATGAACTGAATTTTTAGGATGCCCATCATCAAGAGGTTGTAAACCCGCGTAGCTAGCTTCATCAATAAACCACTTGCCACTTGAACCCATACCAGCAAATATATCTTCCCACTGCTCTTTTGTAGTAGAAGAGTTTTGCCCAGTTTCACCAACACCAGTTCCATCTTTTAAATAATACAAATTATCAATTGAAGCCGTTACTTCCCAACCAGAATCAACTTTTACATCTTCTGTACGTAAAGCCTTAGTTATTATTTCATCTTCTATTATTTTAACAAAAAATCTACCATCAAACTCCGGTTTGTTCAAAACTTCTTTTTTGTAAAAATGAGGTCGTAGTCTACCACCTTTATTGTAAGCTCCATCTGCACCCGCTCCAAGATACTCGGTTAACCAAGCTTCATTTTGCGGTATAACCTCAGCTAAATTAACTTTATAAAAAGCGTGACCGTTGTACTCACTTGTAGCAGGACCTGCTGACGGCTCAGAAGATATGTCTATAACCTTATATTTTCTAGACATAACAGTTGGCGCGAACTTAAAAGGATTACTAGCAGATGCATTGGTTGTTAGATCAAGATTTCGGTTTGAAAAAGAAACATAAATATCATCTTGACCTCTGTCATTCCATATTGTTTCAAGATCTGTTAACCCAAGCTGCCAGTTATCTAACCCATCTTCTTGCCACCATCTAGAGTCAATAGTAAATGATCTTTTACCTGGGGTAGGTCCGTTAGCTGGACTACCTATAGAGAATAAACCACCAGCTTGTACTCCACCAAATAATGTGGCTCCATGAATTTTTTTATTAGTTTCAGCAAGTATAGTGTATTCTGTTTTTATGTATTCTGGCGCCTCGTTGCTGATAGCTACAATTTTATATCTAGCATCAGGATTTGTATCGCCCGCTGTAACAGCGCCACCATCTTCTTGGTTATAACCAACTTCTTTCTTAAGTATAAGGTAAGTATCTTCGTTTACTTTATTTCTATCAATAGAAGGAAAAGAAATCCAAACATTACCATCCTGAGCATCGTATATCCTACCCATAGCTAAGTTGTAGTACTCGTTTGCGGTTTCTTTTATAAATATTTTATAGTAGTCAGCCCAAGAAGGATAATCACTGTTAACTTTTATTCCTAAAGCATTAGAGGTTGCGCTAAAAGATTTTGTAACTAGTTGATTTGCCGTGTCATTAGTAAACACAGGTGTTTCTCTACCGTATTTATCACCATAAACAATACCAACATTATAAGTTCTTTGTGATTTTAATGATTTTAATGCTTTATTACCACCACCATGACTTAATTCTCTAGGATACAAGTTAGCGGTAAGATTTGGTGTTATATCCGCGTTAGTGTCATCATACATGTTATATCCTTGTGTATAGTTTGCATACACCAACCTGTTGCCAGTAACTTCTTGCGCTAAAGCTTTTCTTGGAACATTGTCCCAAGGCCTTATAAGTTGATTAGAAGGGATTTGAGTATATATGTTTTCTGTAGTTATACCATAAGCGCCATGACCACCGTTGGCATTCCAATATTCACTATCTTTATCTAAAGTTTTTATAAGATACACGTTAGGTGAAAACTCGTTTTTATAAAGCAAATCAATTTGAACAACATCAAGAGGAATATCTTCGGTTACAAAGTTTTTTAGTTCTAGTTCTTTAAGCGTGTTAACCATGCCTTCATTGTAAGCTTTAGTGGGATGGTATTTAAAATCGCCTGGTACAAAAACAACTTCAGAAAATGGTCCTACTGGAGAGTACTCACCATCTTGGTATTTGTACCTATAAGCAAACCTAGGAAATTTACGTTTAAATATACCTTCAACATTTTTTTCTGCCTTAAAATAATAATTTCCAACACTTGTATTATGATCTATCTTTGTTGATACATGTACTTTTATAGCCATTTGATAATCATAAGCTATAACACTTCCACCAATAGAAAGCTCGGTGTTAACTGGATAAACCTCTGTTATTAAAAGCCGCGCAACATACTCATCATCAACAACAGCGGGGCTAGTGCCTAAATATAATCTAATAGTATCACCCACTAGTAATTCTGGGCGATTCCCTACTAAATAGCCTATACCAACCCAAAACTCATCGCCCTCTTCACTATCAACATCAAACAGTGGAACATTAAGATTTGTGGCGGGTGATTGACCATACACTCCAATACGCCCTTCTGTAGTAGAGCCTTCAGGGAAAAGTGTTTTATTAATAATAGGCGCTTTTGAAGGAGATTTTTTAATTAAAGTTATATCCTCTTCTTTTAAGTCTCTTAGCTCTTGGTCCTTTACTATAAGACTTGTTTTTGTTAAACCATTTGTTAGTGTTCCTTGCTTACACCTAGATATACTTATTTTTTTAGGCTCATTAACATTGTCTGTCCATAGTAATATATCATCAATAATATTTATACCTGTTATCATCATTTTAGAAGAAAACTTTAAAACACTATTATTAGTGTCTACTATCACAGGTGTTACAGAGTTGGTTTTAGAATCATATTCTATTATATAGTCACCAACTCTTTTTATAGATATATTATCTATATTTCCGGTAAAACCACCACCACCAGTTGCTTGAATATAAAGTCTATTGAAAAATTGACTATTAGTCGTAGCGGGACTAGAACCTAGTTGTCTAACAAATGTATAATCGCCATCATCTGACATTAAACCGGATGATATAGAAAAACGCTCTCCATCTTCATTGCTTAATGTGAGCGTTATAGAATCACCATTACTACCACTTACAGTAAATTTAACTTCATAAAAAACATCTTTAATGAAATCACCTGTTGGTATTCCGCCAGATTGACTCGGTGTATCTGTTAAATATTGGTTTATTTTATAATTTGAAGGCACGTCAGTACCTTTAATTTTTTGTCCTGACCATTCCCATCCTTCTTCTGCGCTTGTATTGTAAACTAAAGTCCAGTTTTCAGCGGTGGATGCAGATGTAACAACACCTCCTGACACAACTTTATTTGTACCAAAATCAAAATTACCACTTTGTATTAATTCTTTATTTTCAGTAACAAAATAATATAGTTTATCATGTTTTTCATCAGCAATACTACCAACACAAAGCGCTCCATTTCCAATAAAGTTTTGTCCAGGAACTAAAGAATTACCTAATATATTTTGAACAGTACCAACGTCAGAACCCTCTGATGTTGAGACTTGTATGTTCATCGCGTCTCTATACTCTCCATTAGGAACAAGTCTTTCGTCAAGATCTTTGTTCATTTTACCACCGGTAAACTGATGTTTAATTTCTGGCATATACTAGTGTTTTATTTGTTTGGATTTACCTCTTAAAGTTTGAGCAAGCTCTTCTAGTTTTAAACTTGATAATCTTATTTTTGCTTTTCTTATTTCAGCAAATCTTTCTTTTTTAAATCTAGGTGCTAACTGTTGTAAAAGTTGAGACGAAGAAGTTGAAATAATTGCGTATGCTATACACTTATACATTGCTTCTTCTGCAAACTTATGCACTTGCATCTCTCCGTCTGTACCCAAACTATCACTAATGTAATCTAACACTACGGTTCTACCAGCAATATTAGAGCTAAAATTTATTTTACCAAACGTATTGTCTATATAAAAAGATCCGTTAACCTGAGCGTGCTGAGGATCAAGACCATATCTTTGTCCGTTCATAGGCCAATAAACATCATCTTCGTAATCTTCGTTATTATTTTCAGATGGAGTTTGAGATTTGTAGTTTGACCAAGTATCTGAATTATTATCTTTATTTTTACTTGTAAGCGAAACGCCATCTTCTGGAACAGTTATAGATATAGAATCTACACTATTTTTCGAAGGCGTTATATTAACCGCCGAAGTTGGACTCCAAACCGCTGCTCCTGAACTTGCTGTGTTAGTCAGTGTTGTTGCTGCCGCCGCTGTCCAAGGCGCTTGACTTTGCACGTACACCCAAATTTCGTTTAAACCACTAACATCTATGTTGTTAAGCTCTTTAGTTGAAGCCGTACCATCATCCCACTCTAAATACCCCACGTCTAAGTATTCAGCATACTGATTTGGTGATGGGTTTGTTGGGTTTTGTGATGATGTAAAAGTAGCTGGAAGTATCTGACTACTAGTTCCTTTTGAAAGCCAACCCATAGCTGGATTTGTGGTTGTAAAACCTACCCTAAGTATTCCAAAGCCGCATAGTGTTGTAGAGCCGTCAACTATTTTAGCTGCTGAACTACCGTTAACAGATAAATCTATTGAACTTGCACTTGATACGTCTATGTGTTGCCAAGCGCCATAAGACCTACCTAAATTACCTCCAAATTGACTTGTCCAAAGGCTGCTAAACTCAAGCTGTTCTGAAACTATTCCAACTGTGTCGTTTAAATAAATAGGTTGAGGATAATTAACGCTACTACTAATACCATCCCAAGCGCCAGATTTATCACCATTAGATATATTCCAACCAGTGTTTATTGATTGATCAAAATCACCATTAACAATATTTACATAGTTGCTTTCAAAAAAATAATCACCGTTATCTTCTTGTTTTATTGAAAATGGATTTGATGTAGAGTTTGTTTTTATTAAAGGATGTTTTATGCCAGATGAATCTACCCAGCTTAACTTAGTGTAACCCACATAGTCTTGAGGCAATATCATAGTTAGTGATGGTGGTAGCGTTATTTCTTGAGCTTTTATAGATTTAAAAGTGTCAAAAGATAGTTCTTGCAAAGCTCTTTGAGCGTGAAACACAACGTCTGCTCTTTTTACTTTTGGTATTATTTTTCCTTCTCCAACGTAAGCTATTTGAAACTGAGTTATAATATGATCTAAAGAAGTAAATTGATAGTTACCCAGATTATTTCCCTGGTAATATTCTCTATTTGTAGTGTTATGTAATAATCCCATTTATTTATTGTTTTTCTACTTGAATTTGAGCGCTACCAAGTCCAACAGCTGTTTGTGTTAAGTTTGGTTTTTCAATTGCAACGCCCGCTAAAGCTAATATTCTATACACTAACTCTACTTCTTCTGAAGCGTGTAGTTCAAAATCAACAGCAGAGGTTGCGTTGTATAGCGGTTTGTTGTTTATAACAACATATGCCCAGTTTGGGCTAGTTGGTTTTTTTGTATAACTAATTCTTACAAGATCTCCTCCTGTTATTAAACTGTTATTAACATCGTTTAAGTTTGGTGGATAAGGATAAACTTTAATTCTATTGTAATTAGCATGATAATGCATGAAAACAGGTCTTTTAGTAGTATGGCGCGCTAGTGGGCTTTCAGAATATCTTCTAAACTCTTTTAAATTTACTTCTTCACAAATAGCATAACCAAGCCCATCTCTATAATCAACTCTAACCTCTGTTATCCTGTAAAGATCTGTAAATTGTGATAAATTTATATCTCCATAATCACCAGTAACATTAGTGTTATCTTGAACAGCCCAATATTCAAAAGCAGCTATTTTGTCTTCTATAATATCAATTGGATCAGAATAAACAGTATTGTTACCAGGTATTTTCATGAATTGATTTATATCATAAAAATATTGCTCAAATATTTCCATCTGAGCATGATCGGCAAATAAGTTAAACTCTTGTGGAGTTATATACCCTCTTTGTTCTTTGTTAGCTAGCGCTAAAACTTTTTGATATACTCTATCTATACTTACCATAATTTCTTTTTTTGTAGTTTACGATCGCCCCGTAGAGCGACCGCATCTACAGTTAGATTAATTTAATCTTTTTTCAATATTGGAGTAAATCTCCATACCTTCGTCAGTTTTAAACCAAGCGGCTAAAGCTGAATAAGGGTGCTCGTCAAATGGAACATTCATTAACTTTCTATCGTTAGAACCCCATGAAAAAGTTCTTTGATCAGAAGATAATTTTAATATTCCCATTTCAGTTGCTTTAATACCAAAGTTCCTAAGTACAACATTTTCATCATTCACTAATTCTAAGAACAACTCCGGGTTTCTCTTAGCATATAATAGTAAATCTCTTTTAAGTTCCTTAGAACTCATGTCTGATACTTTAGAGCCTATCTCAACACGCATAATAGCTTCTGCCATATCTATGTCTAGATTTTTAGCAGCGTTCAACGCTTCTATCTCCATTTCTAACCAAGCAATTTCACCTATTGCATTTGCAACTGGTTTTTCTTCGTAGAACATTATGTCTTTATCTGGGTGGTATATTGATAATAGTTTTTGTAAAACTGTTTTTTCTTTAGGTATAATTAACATACCATTTCTAAAAACAACGTGCTCTAATCTTTGATCTCCCTTCATCTCGTCTACAAAAACTGTTCTTTGGTTTTGACAATATTTAAGTTCTCTTTCGTAACCTTTTTCTTCGTCAAACCAATGTATGTTTGCAGACTTAATAGATCTTGATAAAGGTTTTTTATTTCCTTTTAGTCTGTATATTCTATCTTTTATTTCCCAACCATCCTCTAGTGTTGGATTTTTCTTTTCAACTCTTTTTGGTTTGGCAACTACAGTGTCTTCAAAAAATTCCGTAACTACTTCTTCCATTGTTTCAATTTGAGGTTCTACCTCAACTTTCTTTGTGTTAGCTTTTTTAGCCATAATATAATATAATATAAATTAATAAAAATAAAAGGCCGAGGCCGAAGCCCCGGTCTTTAATATAATAAATGCTTATTTCATTAACATGAAATTGTTAGCACCTTGTGTAACTAAACATCTTTCAGATAAATAGTGGATTTGCATTGCATCTAAAGCAGATGTAGCAGCACCAACAGAACCAGTAACCCAAGTTTTCATTTTTCTGTCATCTGTTTGAGAAGCTCTATATCTAACGTGTAAGAAAGGACGTTTCATGTTCTTTCCTAAAGCTTGATCATAAACCGAAGATACACCAGCTGGGACAACAACACCTCTGATCGCAGCAGAACCTGCAATACGGTTGATCTCACCTCTTGTAGCTTTATCGTTTAAGTATCTCATGTCAGACTTGTAGAAGTCATAAGAACCTCTTCTGAAACCAGAGAAACCTAAGTTTAAAGCCATATCTTCAGAGTTATCAAATACTCCGTAAGAAGTACCACCAGCTCCATAAGAATTCATAGAAGCTAACATGTCATCCATTGCTAGCGAAGTAGCTCTGTTTACAAACATCATGTTTTCTTCAATAGCACCTTGCTTGTCAAACTCAGCTAAGATAGCATCAAATTCAGCTAAATCAGTTGCAGCATTAACACCAGTAACTCCAGAAGTAACGTTACCTCTAGACTCAATAGCAGCGAACAAACCTTCAGTACCAGATCCGCCAGCACCAGTATCAGTAGCATCACGAACAACACTTCCGTTAAAACCAATAATAGATGCAGCAACTGTTTTTTCAGATTCTAACATTGCCATTTCTAAGTAATCAGTAAATCTAGCTCTAGTATCACCCTCAGCTTTTAAGTACCATAAGTAACCGTTTTGACCTTCTTCACCAGAAATTTCAACCCAACCAATTTGCGACGCATCAGAACCTGACACTTCGTAGTAATCTTTCATTATAATTGGCTTGTTGCTATAAGACTTAAAAGTTGGCGTTAAAGCTGTTCTTTTAGTAGCCTCACCAGCTCCAGTAATATCAGCATAAGCAGCTCCTTTTCCATACTCAGAACCTACAACTAATAATACAGATCCACTACCAGTTGTTGCGTGACCAGCTAAAGTAGCTTTGTCATAAGGCTCAACTGTAATAACAGCTGTAGCTGGAGTTTCTACTACTAAACATTTAGTAACGATTCCAGCAGTTGCGATAAGTACAATGTCATTTACTCTAACACCGTGAGATGCTACTAAAAAACCATTTTCAGTATCAGCAGAACCATCGATATCAGTTACAACTGTAAACGTACCGTTAGTATCACCCGCTGTAGCTACTGTACCTACATAAGATAAATGTAATCTTCCTTGTTCAGACCATACTACTTGATCAGCAGTCATAGCCTCTTCAGCTCCTACTTGTGAAAGAAATCCTGAAATAGTTCTGTTTCCAAAAACTTCAGCTTCTTTTTCCATAAGATCTGGTAAATATTGTTGCTCCCATCCAGTTGAACCTCCTGCGAAGTCAATGTAATTTGAGCTTAATGTTTGTTGTTGAGGTGAAGGCACCTTGTTCAACAAACTTCCTCCTGTAATTGCCATAATTTTGTTTTTTAATTATTTTTTAAATTTATTGTTTTTAATTTTAAACTTAAAATCAGAAGAATTTTGGCCTAGCACTTTTACCGTCATACCACCTGCTTCAATTTTTCCATGACTTTGTCTTGGATTCATATCTACATTCTTGGCTTTAGCAATACTATTTTTCATAGCATCAGCTTTGCCTTGGTCGTAAAAGTGTTTTGCAACAGCATCAGCGTTCATAGCTGTGTAAAGAGATTTGTGATAACCCTTAGCATCTGATAACGTATTATTTTTATCCAAAAACTTTTTGGTAAAATTATTTATATCACTTTGGGTATCCTTAACCTCGTTAGCATTGTTAACATTAAATCGATATTTTTTGTCTCCGACGTTATATTCAAAACCTTTGAACTTGTCATTGAAAACCTGCTCGGTTTTCTGAGTAAAAACATCTGTATTTTGTTTAGCTGCTTTTTGAGTTACTTCTGACTCCTTGTTATACCTATCAAAGAAGTTAACCGCTTTTTGTTGCTCAGGTGTGAGCTTCGATCCAGCTTTAATTTCTTCATAGTATGTAGACTTTTGCCCGTCTAAGTGGCTTTTAGCGCTGGCAACTTGCTCTTTAAGCGCTAATTTCTTTCTACGTATATCTCTATCGTCGTCTATATCTTCGTCGTAAGAGAATGTATCTTCCATAAGGAAGTTAATTTCTTCTGCATTTAAATGAGGTTTTGTTTGTGCGTAAAACTCTCTTAGCAAGCTATTGTCATCTAATTTACTGTAATCTTGATTAAGCTTAACATAGTCACTTAAATCTCCACCAGTCTCTTCCATAAAGTCCATTAACTTTTGGATATTCTCTGGTAGTGGTTTTCCAGTAGCTTCAGCTTCTGCTATAGCTTCTTCAACCTGCTCTTCAACTTCTTCAACTTCTTCTTCAGTAATTTCTTCTAATACTGGAGTTTCTTGTGTTTCAGTTTCCGGTTGTACTTCTTCTTGTTCTTGTGTGGGCTCGGCATTTTCAGTGCTTGCAACCACTCCGCTGTCGTCAGCGTTATTTTCTTTAACTTCATTTTCTTTTGGTTCTAGTGGTTTACTTAAATCTACTTTAATAATGCTATCGTCTCCAGCAGATTCAAATTTACTTTCATCAACTTTTACCACGTTTTCGTCACCTGGGTCTGCTTGATTTAATTGCGTAGTCTCTTCGACTACTTCTTCTAACTTTTCTTCCATAATATAATATAATAATAATTAATAATTCTAACTAGGGTCAAACGATCCTAAATCAAATCTTCCACCTAGTATATCATTACCGGCAGACTCAAAGTTTTTAGGTGCTTTTCCACTATTTCTTTGGTCAATCATTTCTGATTGCTGTGTAGCTTGTATTTTTGTTCTTTCATCTTTACGATCTTCTTTTTCTTTTTCTCTACTTTTCATACCATCAACTTCAACACCTTTAAGCTGCATGCTGTATTGAAACTCTAAAGCCATTAACTGTTTTTTCATTTCTACTTCTTGCTGCATTTTCTGTAAATCAATTTGAGATTGCATTTGGCTTAACTCAGCTTTACCAGCATTTAACGCTTGGTTTTTTTGTATATCAGCTTGGGCAGCAGCTTGAGCGGCTTTAGTATTAGACTCTGTCTGCGCTTGTATATTTTCCATTTGCAGTTTTCTATCTTTTTCTTCTTTCTTAACTCTTCTTATTTTAAGAAGTTGATTAGCTAACTTTATATTTTTAATATCTCTAATATCAATAGCATCTTCCAAGTTAATGCTTTTTTGCTGCAAAGCCATCTGTATGTTATTTTCTAACTTAGCATTTTCTTCTTCGTCAGGCATCAGGTTTATAAATATCCCAAAGTCATATAAGTGAAGCTCAGACATCTCTTCTAGTGTAGCCACGTTGTGAGCTCCAATCGCCTGTATAAAAGCTTCTTTAGTTGGAGAGTACTCTATAATGTCAGATATTCTTAAAGAAAGGCACTCTGCTGTTTCTGCTGTTAAAAATAATCCAGCTTGAAGTATATGTCTAGTCGCTGTGTTGGAATTTGCTGCTGCCAACTTCTGCACACCAACCAAAGCGTTTTTATCTGGAGTACTACCGTCTCTAGCTTCATTAAGACCCGTCACATCTCTTATCATTTGTAGATAATAGTTGTACGTTCCAATTAAGGCTTGCATTTTATTACCACCGGATCCAGATGTAATCTCTTTAATAGGCACTTTTCCTGGATTCATATCACCATCAGCCGTAAAAGATCTTCCGATAACAGAACCTGTTTGGAAGTACATGTTTAAAGCTTCTTGTGGGTTGTAGTTAGTTCCATTACCTAGATCTATTTCTGCTAAACCATCAGCATCTAAATAAACACCGTCTGGTACTAATCTAGACATTACTTGTTGTAGCTTAAGATGTGTTAATTGAATCATATCAGCAAAACCAGTAATTCTTTTTACTAGTGAGTCAATACGACCGTTGTACATCCTCGGCGCAACAATAGCATAGTTCATTTTAACCTTAGTGTAATCGCTTTTAGGGCGCATCATGTTTTTTGCCATTTCCCATTTAAGCAGTTTATCAGTACCAAGAATCATAGCGCCTTCATAGAGTGTCTCTATAGATCTTAACATTCTGCTAAAACCACCTTCCATGTTTTCTGGTGGATTAAACGAATCGTCTTTTGGTATAATTTTATCAGCACCAGTTCCTGTTTCTTTTACCTTGTAAACCTCGTTCATGTAGGTTTTGTAATTAAAGTATAGTACTTGAACAGTGTTGTTGTCTTGTTTTTCGTAAGAACCTCTAGAGTTATAGTTAGATTTTCCGCTATAATTGTTTTTAACTATATCTTGTAGATCTTCTTCTGACAGGTGGGGAAATTGCTTTGCTAGCTCATTAATCGGAATTGTTTTAGCTTCGCCAACATAGTATATATCATCAAAATAAGGAGAGTCGGTGTGTGAGTAAACTAAATTAGCTGGATCAACATAATCGATAACAACACCTTCAGACGTGTTAAAGTTTGTTTTTACAGCGCCTATTCCTATAACTGTCAGATCATGATAAAAGCGCTTTTTAGTTAACTCGTACTTGTTTCCTTCAAACAAAACATTTAAAGCTTGTTCTTCTGCTAGTTCAACTGCTTGCTTGTAGCTTAACTGCATGTGTATACCTAGCTCTTCTTCAGATTGTGGTAAGTCTTCATTAGCTAAGTTGCTTTCTTTCATGTCTACATTAAAACTAGATTCAACCTCTTGGTTAAACGCTTTCATATCCATATCACTTTGTATCGCCTCCATGTATTGCGTTCTTTTTTCAACACCATTTGGAGATTGAGAAAACGCTTTTATATCGTAAGTTCTTTCTGCAATACCATTAACAACTATATCTACAAACTTAGAAATAATTGGAACAGGCTTCCAGTCTAAATTAAGATAGGACAAATCACCGTTAATAGATAACTCATCCTTATATTTTTGAATAGATTGTTCGCCTCTAGCGTATAACCTTAGATTATGAAAATCATTATGATTAGATTTATACTTGCTAGAACCATTATCCATGTTAAACCACTCTTGCTTTATTGCTTTACCTACCTTCAAACCATAGTCGTAACTCAGCTTTTCAGCATCGCTAACTGTTTGACTTGGGAAATAACTTTTAATGCCAGACTCTGCCATATTTATTACTTAATTATTTGTGAATTGCTTCCAGTGTTTGTGTATCTAGAAACGTTTATATTTAACTTAGGTTTTACAACCTTTGCGTTTGGCATGTATAAATGTCTATTGTTAGCCATAACAGCTAAACCAGAGCTTATAGACGCATCATGCTTTGTTCTTTTGTTTATATCAAACTTAGACCAGTCGTTTAATAGTTCGTTAAAGTAACAGTCTCCGTGAGTTCCATCTTGCTTAACACCTACGTGATCTTGAATATACATTTCAATTGCCGCCGCGTGTGCTTGTTTAATATCTTCTGAGGAGTTAGGTATACCTCCAACTTCTTTTTCTGCAACAGACAACTTGTTCCAAATTTTGTCCGGTCTATTCATGCTAAATCCTCTATATCCTCTTCTTCTTAAGTAGTATAGTAATCTAGGTTTATTGTTCTCTGCTAGTATAGGCATCCCATAAAACACTAAAGCCATTAGAACATCTTCAAAAAACATTTCAGCTGTTGGTGGTCTAGATAAGTATTCTAAGAAAAAGCTATTAGCTGGAGCATCTTCCATTGAAAACCTAGTTAAACCGTGTAAAGCGCCTTTAGAACCTACGCCATCCACAGTGCCTGATATATCGTAGCTATCACAACCAAAAGCACCCATGTGCTCGTTACCCGGGTACTTAATACCGTTTTTAAGTATAACTCTGTTTTGTATTTGCTGAGGTGGAACCCAACTTACTTTAAACCTTCCTTTTGGATCTGGATTAAAAGTTACTTGAGTATCTTTAACTCCGTTTGTCCACTGAAAATTACCTTGAGTTATGCCTAAACTTTGAGACATCTCTTCGTTGTAATCTATTTGTTCGTATAGTTTAACCAGGTTAAATATACTTCCTTTTGTTTCGTCTCTAAAAGCATGTTCTGTAGTTCTTGGAAACTGACGGTAAAATTCATTTAAACCGTCTTGATCTTCTTTTAAGCCATCAACTTCGTTTTGCCAGTTATCTATTACGCCTACATCTATTAGTTCACCGTCTGGTGCGAATCTGTCGATATTAGGGTTAGTAAAAACTGGAACTCCGTACTCGTCAATAAATCCTTCGTAGTTCCACTCCATTGGGATAAAAAGAGAGTATAGTCCAGACTTTGTCTGACCATTTCTATTTCTTTTTGTGACATCTGACGAGTTGTATAATTTTTTAAAGTTTTCTCCACCTTTATCTAATGCGTTTGAAGTTGAGCCCATCATACATTTACCAATGATTCTACTACCTAATCGTAAACATGTTTTTGTAACCCTCCAGTTATTTAAAATATTATCGGGTCTTTCCCACTTACCACTTTCATCATGTACTAGTAGAGCTAATTTCTCACCATCATAACTATTGTCTCCAGTGTTCTTCCAGTCTATGGTTGTATCTAAACCTTTTATATCTTCTAGCTTTTCGTTTTCCGTGATCTTTTTTCTTGTAAACTTGCTAGCAGGAACTCTATAAGCTAACTCGGATTTTGGACGATCCATACCATCCTGTATAGGTTTAAAGAAAAACGGATAGTTAATTGATATAGGCACGACTTTGTCAGTAAACATTTTTTTAGCATCTGCACCTGTTTTAGAAAGTATACCATATCTACTATCACTCGCAAGAGTAGCTAAGTTAACTGTTTCAGCTGATGACATAAAAGAAAAGCCAGATCTTCTATTTTTAAGGTAGCACATTCCATAGCACCTTTTGTCCGCCTTACAAGCTTCCCAAAATATATAAAAAAGCCTGTTTGCTTCTCTAAAGTCTGGAGCGCCTACATCTATCTTACTCCATTGTAAGTACATGTAGTGCGTACCAGTTATCCAGGTTGGATTACCATTGTTCATAAACCAGAATCCTTCTTCTCTTCTTCTAAATTCTTCGTCTATATAATCGTGCCATTTTTCTTTACTGCTTTCCGGGTAACTTCTCCAGTCAAATATATTTTTTAATCGTTCTAACTCTTTGGGTTGATCAAACCTAACCCATTTATTTTTTTTGT
>Ga0209634_1000816_pt1 | contig 23544 bp, 19 predicted proteins | sample LinPmetageLP40_FD_184043 | JGI IMG/M metagenome (GOLD analysis project Ga0209634, IMG submission 184043) | Marine viral communities from the Pacific Ocean - LP-40 (SPAdes) (version 2) | ecosystem: Environmental > Aquatic > Marine > Oceanic | place: Pacific Ocean | collected 2010-08-26 | reverse complement strand
CGATCTAAATGGCTCGTATAGCCGGTGTAAACATTCCTGACAACAAACACGCGGTCATTTCTTTGACCTACGTGTTCGGTGTTGGCTTGCCTACTGCTCAGCAAATTTGTAAAGCAGTTGGTATTGAAGAATCAACTAAAATTGCTGATCTTTCTGACGAAAAGTTAGATGAGATCCGTACTGAAGTTGGCAAGTATACTGTTGAAGGTGATCTTCGCCGTGAAACGTCCATGAGCATCAAGCGATTGATGGATCTGGGTTGTTTCCGTGGCATCCGTCACCGCCGCAGTTTGCCTCTACGTGGACAGCGCACTAAAACAAATGCGCGTACCCGTAAAGGCCCACGCAAGCCAATTAAGCGTTAATAGGGCAGGGTTGATTTATGGCAAAGCCACAGCGTAACGTTAAGAAAAAAATTAAAAAGTCCGTCGTAGACGGCGTGGCGCACATACATGCGTCATTCAATAACACTATCGTAACTATTACTGACCGTCAGGGTAACGCTCTTTCTTGGGCAACTGCCGGTGGTTCTGGTTTCCGTGGTTCTCGTAAGAGTACCCCTTTCGCTGCACAGGTTGCTGCGGAACGCGCTGGTGAAGCCGCAAAAGAGTATGGTTTGAAAAACTTAGACGTGGAAGTTAAAGGTCCAGGTCCAGGTCGTGAATCAGCTGTTCGTGCATTAAATGCATGCGGTTACAAGATTGGCAACATTACCGATGTGACACCTATACCTCACAACGGTTGCCGTCCACCTAAAAAACGTCGCGTATAAGGGGACAGAACTATGGCTCGATATATTGGTCCTAAGTGTAAGCTGTCTCGTCGTGAAGGTACTGACCTTTTCTTGAAGAGCGGCGTTCGCGCACTAGACTCAAAATGTAAACTAGAAACCAAACCAGGTGTACATGGCGCAGGCCGTGGCCGTCTATCTGATTACGGTTTACAACTACGTGAAAAGCAAAAAGTTCGTCGTATTTACGGTGTACTTGAAAAGCAATTCCGTGGCTATTACAAAGAAGCAGCACGTGTTAAAGGTGCTACAGGTGAGAACTTGTTACAGCTTCTTGAAACTCGTTTGGATAACGTGGTTTATCGCATGGGCTTCGGCTCAACTCGCGCTGAAGCACGTCAGTTGGTATCTCACAAAGCAATCGCTGTAAACGGTCAAACCGTTAACATCGCTTCTTACACTGTTAAAGCAGGTGATGTGGTTGCAATTCGTGAAAAAGCCAAGGCTCAGTTACGTATTAAAGGTGCACTAGAACTTGCATCTCAACGTGGCGACCTTGCTTGGATCGACGTTGATACCAATAAAATGGAAGGTACGTTCAAAGCAGTTCCTGAACGTTCTGAGTTATCAGCCGAGATCAATGAGCAATTGATCGTCGAATTGTACTCTAAGTAATATAGGAACAGGGGCAGCTATGCAGCGTTCAGTGAACGAATTTCTAACTCCGCGCCACATTCAGGTCGAGCAGGTTAGCAATACTCAGGCAAAAGTAACTCTGGAGCCATTAGAACGTGGCTTCGGGCACACTTTAGGTGCTGCGTTGCGTCGTATCCTTCTCTCTTCTATGCCTGGCGCCGCCATTGTAGAAGTGGAAATTGAAGGTGTTCTTCATGAGTACAGCACCATTGAAGGCGTGCAAGAAGACGTAATCGAAATCTTGCTTAACCTAAAAGGTGTTGCAGTAAAGCTGCACGAGCGTGAAGAAGCTTATCTTACTCTACATAAATCTGGCGCAGGCCAGGTTACCGCAGCCGATATCCAATTGGATCACGGTGTTGAAGTCGCTAACCCAGAACACGTTATCGCCAATTTGGCTGATAAAGGTGAACTGAAAGTGAACATCAAGGTGGCAGCGGGTCGTGGTTATGAGACAGTTGAGTCTCGTAACCAAAACGAAGAAGAGTCTAAGGCAATTGGTAAATTGCAGTTAGATGCGACGTACAGCCCGGTTAAGCGTGTCGCTTACGGTGTTGAAAACGCCCGTGTTGAACAGCGTACTGATTTAGATAAGCTGGTAATAGATCTAGAAACGAACGGTACCATTGAGCCTGAAGAAGCGATTCGTCGCTCTGCTACTATCCTGCAGCAACAGCTTGCAGTATTCGTAGACTTGCAAAATGAAGCCGAACCAGAACCAGAAGAAATTGAAGACGAGATTGATCCGATTCTACTTCGTCCGGTTGATGATCTAGAGCTGACAGTACGTTCTGCGAACTGCTTAAAAGCAGAAAACATTTACTACATCGGTGATCTGATTCAGCGCACCGAAGTTGAGTTGCTGAAAACCCCTAACTTGGGTAAGAAGTCACTAACCGAAATCAAAGACGTGTTAGCTTCTCGCGGTTTGTCTCTAGGTATGCACCTTGAAAACTGGCCACCAGCTAGTCTTAAAAAAGATGACAAAGCGCTTGCCTAAGGCAGGTTTGAGGTAAGGAATTAAAACATGCGCCATCGTAAAAGTGGTCGTCACTTAAACCGAACCAGTTCGCACCGTCAAGCTATGTTCAAGAACATGGCTGTATCGTTGATCGAACACGAGATCATTAAAACTACTTTGCCTAAAGCAAAAGAGTTACGTCGTGTGGCTGAGCCATTAATCACGCTAGCAAAAGAAGATTCTGTTGCTAACCGTCGTTTGGCTTTCTCACGCACTCGCTCTAAAGAAGCGGTTGGTAAACTGTTCAACGAACTTGGTCCTCGTTACCAAGAACGTTCTGGCGGTTACCTACGTATTCTTAAGTGCGGTTTCCGTGCAGGCGACAATGCTCCTATGGCATACGTAGAACTGGTTGATCGTCCAGTTGCAAGCGAAGTTGTTGAAGAATCTGAAGATTAATCAACGCTTTGTTTGATAAAAAGGCAGCCTCGGCTGCCTTTTTTTATGTCTGTTTTTTATTGAAGTGAATTGAGTCGTTATGTCACAAGTATCTATAAAGCCCTTAACCTGGATTGGCTACCTAGAAGGTACGTCTTTCTTATTATTATTGTTTATTGCGATGCCTTTGAAGTATCAATTGGGCATAGCGGAGCCTGTTAAATACATAGGTATGGCGCATGGTGTTTTGTTTATGGCGTATGTGTTTGTATTGATATCGACAGCATCTAAAGTAAAGTTTCCGCTGTGGGCCATGCCATCAGGTGTGGTTGCGTCGTTATTGCCGTTTGGGCCTTTTATCTTTGATAGGGTATTAAAAAAATCATTATCTTCTTAATGTCGTTTTGAATGAAGGTGTCTTGCACCTTCTTCTATAGCAGGCAGTCCCTATTTTAGTCCTTTCTTGTTTAAATCACGTTTAAATCAAATTATTTGTAACGCTTCTTCAATTCCAAAGTGATGAAGCATCCAAGCTCTGATATTAGGCGTAAGCTATATATGCCATACACGTTTTCCGTATATAAATATTGGTATTCACCTTGATCATGAGAGGGTTAAGCATGGGTAAGCTTAGGCAGCAGCATTGGGCTTTGTATTGACGTTACTACCTGTATCGTATTCGATAGCTATAGAGGAAACCAAGTATACTGTTTTGTTAAAAGAAGGTGATTTAGAGTTAAGAGAGTACGCACCCTATATTATTGCGCAAACCCTTGTAAATGGAGATTTTGAAGAGGCGGGTGATACGGCATTTCGAAAGCTATTTGACTATATAACAGGTGAGAATCACCTTGAGCAAGACGTTGAGATGACTGTGCCTGTTGGCCAAACTCAGGTGGATGCAGGTAAAAAAATCGAAATGACAGCGCCAGTTGGTCAAACTCAGCTAGCTGGACAGTGGGCTGTGAGTTTCATGATGCCAGCCTCTTATACACTTGAAACCTTACCTAAACCCAACAATAAAGATGTTACCCTAGAAAAGATACCTGGGCGCAAAGTGGCTACTATTACATATTCCGGTTTTTGGGATGAGGAAGGCTACTTGAAAAATAAGGAAATTCTAATGAAATGGTTAGTTGGTAAAAATTTAGTTCAAGCCGGTGAGCCAATTTGGGCGCGTTATAATCCTCCAATCATGCCATGGTTCTTAAGGCGCAATGAAATACTAATACCGATTAGAAATGTTCGTCAAAAACAGTAAATGTGTGGCGCGATCTCTTGTTTTAGTGAAGGTGATGATTCGCCTTCGTGCCCGCTGCATGCTAACTGGTTGAAGTACCTGAAATAAATTGTGTTTTATTAAACCAGTAGTCAGGAAGGCTCTACATTAAAAGTTTTGCCTGACGCCAAAGGCCAGCCGTCAGGCTCAAAATACTACTTCAAATAATCATCATACTTTTCAATATAATCTTCCATGTTGGCCATTAACATATTGCGATATTGTTTGGTAAAATATTCGATGGCTTCTACTTTGTTGCGGTCGGCTTCAGCTTTGTCTTTTGCAGAAGACGCTACGATGAAGGCATTAAAGCGGGCAGCGGCGTATAGCATGCTGGCGCTTACTTTACCTACTTCGTGTTCTTGGGTTAATTCGTTGGCCACCTTAATAAACGCGTCGGTACGTTTAAAAAAGTCTTTATCCATTTTTTGTGCGGTTTTTTCTTCTGACATACATCACCTTTTTCTCTGTGGCCGGAAGCTCGGTGCACGAAGCAAGTATTAAAATCCGGCGATTATCAATTTAATTTATTTATGTTGTTTATACGTAAGCGAACCCAGTCGGTTATTTCGCCGCAGCTGGGAAAGCTTAATATCCAATTAATTCAACATGGGTTTTAAGAACTTAGCCGTGTGGCTGCCTTTTACCTTAGCTACATTTTCCGGTGTACCCTGCGCAATGATTTGGCCACCACCGGAACCCCCTTCAGGGCCAAGATCAATAATCCAGTCGGCGGTTTTTATCACATCAAGGTTATGCTCAATGACGACCACTGTATTACCGTGATCACGCAGACGGTGTAATACATCCAACAGCTGTTGGATATCGTGGAAGTGAAGACCCGTGGTGGGTTCATCTAAGATATAAAGTGTTTGCCCTGTATCACGTTTACTCAGTTCTTTTGCCAGTTTCACCCGTTGTGCTTCACCACCGGAAAGGGTTGTGGCGTTTTGACCAAGGCGAACATAGGTTAGACCCACATCCATCAGTGTTTGCAGTTTACGTTTTAAAGCAGGTATAGCGTCAAAGAACTCTAGGCCCTCTTCAACTGTCATATCTAACACTTCGTGGATGTTTTTACCCTTGTAACGGATATCCAGGGTTTCACGGTTATAACGTTTACCCTGGCAAACATCACACGGTACATACACATCCGCTAAGAAATGCATTTCTACTTTTATAACGCCATCACCTTGGCAGGCTTCACAGCGACCGCCTTTCACGTTGAAACTAAAGCGACCGGCTTTATAGCCACGTGAGCGAGCTTCTTCTGTGCCGGTAAATAAATCACGTACCGCTGTGAAGATACCCGTGTAAGTTGCTGGGTTTGATCTAGGGGTACGGCCAATTGGGCTTTGATCAATGTCGACACACTTGTCGAAGTGGTCCATACCTTCAAGTGCTTTATAAGGGGCCGCCTTAAGAGTAGTGGCATTATTCAATGCGGTGGCGGCAAGCGGGTAAAGTGTTTGGTTTATGAGTGTGGATTTACCACTACCAGATACACCGGTGACACAGGTTAATAGGCCGACAGGGATTTTAAGTGTGGCATCGTCTAGGTTGTTACCGCTGGCGCCACTTAAAACAAGTTGCTTGCTTTCATCAATGGGGGTGCGGTTCTGCGGCACTTCAATTTTACGGGTGCCGGTAATGTATTGCCCTGTAATGGATTCTTTGCACTTGCCAATATTTTTTGGCAGACCTGCATAAATGACTTCACCACCGTGAACGCCGGCCCCGGGGCCAATGTCTACAATGTAGTCTGCGGCACGAATGGCATCTTCATCATGTTCAACCACAATGACGGTGTTGCCTAGGTCACGTAAGTGTTCAAGGGTTTTTAATAAGCGGTCGTTATCCCGTTGGTGCAAGCCAATGGATGGTTCATCCAAGATGTACATCACACCTACCAAGCCTGCACCAATTTGGCTGGCTAGGCGAATACGCTGTGCTTCACCACCTGAAAGGGTATCGGCGCTGCGCTCAAGCGATAAATAATCTAACCCAACGTTAACTAAGAAATGCAGACGGTCTTGGATTTCTTTTTGAATCTTTTTCGCGATTTCACCTTTACGCCCGGGTAATTTGAGAGATTCAAAGTACTTAAGGGCTGGGCCTATGGGCATGGCAGTGATATCGGCAATATTGTGGTTATCCACAAACACATTGCGAGAGGCTTGTTTTAAGCGACTGCCACTACAGGTGGGGCAAGGTTGCACTGAAAGCAGCTTGGATAAGTCTTCACGTACCATGGCGCTATCGGTTTCATGATAGCGGCGCTGTAAATTTGGAATAACCCCTTCAAATGGGTGCTCTTTAATGACGGTATCGCCGCGGCTATTCACATAATTAAATTCAATGTCTTGTTCACCGGTGCCAAAAAGCAGAGCATTTCGATGTTTCTTGCTGAGTTTTTTAAATGGCGTATCCATGTTAAAGCCATAATGATCGGCCACACTTGAGAGCATTTGGAAATAATAAATTGTGCGTCGATCCCAGCCGCGTATAGCACCTTCTCCTAAAGTAAGTGTTTCATCCACAATGATTTTATCTGGGTCGAAGTACTGGTCCACACCCAAGCCATCACATGTACCACAAGCACCAGCAGGGTTGTTGAATGAGAACATTCGAGGCTCAAGGTCGGTGATGCTGTAGCCGCACACAGGGCATGCAAATTGAGAGGAGAATAAAATCTCTAAGGAATCGTCATCCATACTGCATGCTTTTGCGGTGCCACCCGTTAAGGCTAGGGCGGTTTCAAGTGACTCAGCTAAGCGTTGTTCAAGACCATCACGAACTTTAATGCGGTCAATGACCACTTCTATGGTGTGCTTCTTGTTTTTGTCCAGCTCTGGGATGTCGTCCATATCCACGACAATACCGTCCACTCGTGCACGCACAAAACCCTGGCTGCGAAGCTGCTCGAACATGTGCAGGTGTTCGCCTTTACGGTCGTTGATCATAGGCGCCAGAATCATCAGCTTGGTACCTTCGTCCAGGGCAGTGATCTGATCGACCATTTGACTCACGGTTTGCGCGTCGAGCACTTCACCGTGATCAGGGCAGCGAGGTTCGCCAGCACGGGCAAATAACAAGCGCAAATAATCATATATCTCGGTAACGGTACCAACGGTTGAGCGCGGGTTATGGCTGGTGGACTTTTGCTCAATAGAGATGGCAGGGCTTAAACCTTCGATGTGATCCACATCGGGCTTTTCCATCATGGATAAAAACTGGCGAGCATACGTCGAAAGGCTTTCTACATAGCGACGCTGGCCCTCGGCATAAAGGGTATCAAAAGCCAAAGAAGATTTGCCTGATCCGGATAAACCTGTGATAACCACAAGCTTATCGCGGGGAATGTCTAGGTCGATATTTTTAAGATTATGGGTGCGAGCACCGCGAACCAAAATGGTATCCATATTCGAGCAACGCCAAGAGCAAAAGAGAACATTGTACCTGTTTCAAATTGGCTTGGCTGCACTGGGGAATAAGGTAATTGTTGGCACTAGGTGAAACACTTAGTGCCACAACAAAAGTGATCCAAAAGCCCCTAGGCTACGTCTTGTGCAGGTAGGTATTCTTTGGCCCAGTTGATGGCCTGAATGCGGTTGCTCACATCAATTTTCTTAAACAAATTGTACATGTGCGTTTTCACTGTGTGAGTGCTGACATTGAGCGCTGCGGCGATTTCTGCATTTTTAGCGCCGCTGGCACTAAGGTTGAGGATTTGTTTCTCGCGTTTGGTGAGGGCGTAAATACTATCGGGAATTTTGCTTGGATTTTTGCGGTTACTGACCACAAAGCGGCTTAATAACTTACGGCTAAACCACAGTTCACCTTTTAGTATAGAGGCCAGGCCATGGCTAATGTGGTTGTGACTATCACCCTTGTAAAAGAACCCACAAACATTCGGCCATTGAAGTAAGCGCTCATGCTCTTTGTCGGTATCAAGGTTAATAAAAAACACTTTATTATTCGGCGGAAGCCATTCCAAGTTTTGTTGGAAGCGCTCGTAGTTTAGGCTGGATCCATCCATACAAATTAAGTGCTCGGCCTTAATGTTATGATTATCGGCCTTTGTGTAAGGGTCGATAATGGCGCAGCTATAATCGATATTTTGCTGAAGGTAGCCAAGCAAGAGGGAGTTTTGAATGTTTTTAGGGCCGATGAGCCATAGGCGTTGTGTCGAATTTGTCATATCTAGCATTCCTTGCTGATAGTTAACAGAGTGCGCATCATTGTAGAGAAAAATGTGCAAAATGACACCCACGTATTTAAATAGATTGTAAATACGTCACAAAACGTTTAATTACGCTCCTTCTAAGCTTAGGGGTACTCACGGCAGTCGTGGATTGCTAAAATAGATCTCTTTTTTCATGTTGCTCTAATACCCATGTCACCATTAGAAACCCGCACAGTCTCCACGCTTGCCTTGATATACGCCTTACGCATGTTTGGTCTATTCATGGTGTTACCGGTATTGGCGCTGTTTGCTCAGGATTATCAAGGGGCCAGTGCTTCATTGGTTGGTGTTGCGATTGGTGCTTATGGCTTGACCCAGGCATGCCTTCAATTGCCCTTCGGTGTTTGGTCAGATCGAATCGGGCGCAAGCCGGTTATTATTATTGGGCTTGCATTGTTTAGTCTAGGCAGTGCACTTGCGGCCATGGCCGATAGTATCTGGGTACTGATCCTTGGGCGTGCGTTACAAGGAGCAGGGGCGGTCGCCAGTACCTTGATGGCATTGATGACGGATCTTACTCGAGAAGAAAATCGAACCAAGGCCATGGCAAGTATCGGTGCGAGCATTGGCTTGTCTTTTACTTTGGCCATGGTAGTTGGCCCGGTATTGGCTGCGTGGTTTGGACTGTCGGGTTTGTTTCTGCTGACTGCCGTCTTGTCTATTTTGGCTATGGTGCTGCTGTTAGTTATGGTGCCTACACCTAAACAGCAGATTCGATCCAAAGATGCTCGCGCGTTTGTGCATCAACTTGGTGACGTATTTAAAGATCGACAAATTCTTAGATTGAGCTTTGGGATTTTTGTTTTGCATGCGGTGCTGGTTGCGTGCTTTGTGGCGGTACCTGTGGCATTGGTTGATGCTGGATTGTTGCAAGCGGATCACTGGAAAATTTATCTGCCGGTTATGCTGGTATCGTTTGTGTTTATGGTGCCGTTTATTATCGTAGGCGAGAAAAAGCAAAAGATGAAGCAGGTTTTGTTATTGGCCGTGTTGCTTTTGTTAATTGCTATTGTCCTATTGGGTATAGAACTTAAATCCGTTGCGGGTATAACGTTTGCGTTATGGTTGTTTTTTGTGGCCTTCAATATATTAGAGGCAAGCCTACCTTCATTAGTGAGTAAATTTGCACCGGCTGGTTTTAAGGGCAGCGCTATGGGGGTGTACAGCACCAGTCAATTTTTTGGTGCGTTTATTGGTGGTGTGCTGGGTGGTTTTTTAAGCGAATATATTGGTTTAAGTGGTGTGTTTTATGGCATGGTGCCACTGCTATTGTTATGGGCAGTTTTAGTTGTCACTATGGATCAGCCTAGGCATTTAAGCAGTTATAGGGTGGCTCTGAGCGAAATAGGCATTGATAACCATCGCTTAGAGATGGAGCTATTATCTGTTCCTGGTGTTCACGAAGTGGTGATCATGATAAAAGACAGGGCCGCTTACTTAAAGATCGATACTCAGGTATTTGACCCGATTACTCTCAAACAAATAAACACCTAACCTATCTTTGCGACGGACTTTAAGCAGTTTGGTTGTAATCATTACTGCTTAATTAGATGCTGTTTCTTATATTTTTAATCCTACTCATCCATATGGGTGATTGAATAAATTATTATTAATTTTCGCTCAATTTAACATTAATAATCTTCACTCCTTTGTGCAATTTCTTCTGGCTGATAATGTCTTCTATATGATTTAATTACTTTGACTGGAAAACAAACAAAATCGGAACACTATAAATATCTAACAAGATTAAATATACGTTAGTGTAATAAAACTGAAATAGTGCACCGATTTACAGACGCATATATAAAAAATAGATTCACACATAAAGCACGTCAAAAGCCCCTCTGGTTCAACCTGAAAATTTAATACTCTGCGTATGAGAAAACTCTCACGCATACTCAAAAGTAAAAGGAAGTACTTTAATGTATACCCCTGTCTCTATGAATGACGGCTTGTCTGCGCGTATTTTTGCGTGGATGGATGAACGCTTCCCATTTAAGAATGCACTGCTGTTTTTCATTTTATACTTGACCAGTGCCGTCGTAGCGCGCTCAGCTTTAGATGGGGAAATTAAAGTATCCCTACTAGATATTCTTGCCTGTGTGGTGACCTGGAGCCTGTTTCTGGTGATTCGTATTTTTGACGAGCACAAAGACTATGCCCTTGATGTTATTAATCACCCGCAACGTGTTTTACAAAGCGGTTTGATAACCCTCAAGCATTTAAAGGTGCTGGGTGTTGTAGCGGTAATTGCACAGTTGCTGTTTTCACTTTATTCAGACGGCTTTGTTTTTGGTGGCGCCACCATTAGTTACCTCATTATGTTTACCTATTTATGTTTGATGGGTGCTGAATTTTTTTGTGGTGAATGGTTAGAAAAACGCTTAACCCTGTATGCCTTCTCTCATATGTTGATCATGCCTTTAATTGTGTATTGGTTAGCGAATCTTGCGGTGCCCAATGTCGTTTTGAATGAATCGTTAATAGTGATGATGCTATTGGCATTCATCAGTGGTTTTTGTTTTGAAATTACTCGTAAAACCAAAGGCATAGAAGAAGAGCGCGATACCGTGGACTCGTACTCAAGAATCTTTGGCACTAAGGGCTCTGCATACCTAGTGATGCTGCTGGTTTCTATGATGCTGCTATCGCAAGGCGCATTATTGTTTACCTTAGAGGTTAAGGGGCTTGTGTGGTTTTTGATGCCGCTGGTTTTAATGTATGGGGTTGCAATACGTCAGGTTAAGAAATTTGTTGAGAATTCAACTATTGCAGGGCGCGAAAAAAATGAGGCGGCCGTGGCAATCAACATGTTGATTGGTTACCTAGTAATTATTATCGCAGTGCTTGTAAATAATGGACTAACAGGAAGTTGGGTATAATCATGAAAAAGGAAAAACTAATCGCGCATTCAGCTCGTCATGTCTTTGCCAAAGAATACGCTGCTCGTGTTTTCATTGAACATGCTGATAAACAGTGGCAAGCAGAAGCCGTGGATGTTTCCAAAAAAGAAATCACCATTAGCTGTGATAATTTATTTGAGCACATCGTGCATGACAAGATTGATAAAATAATCGTCACCATTCTTGATCAAGAGTTTGAGCTTAAAAAATTAGCATTAATTAATACCACCACTAAAGGCAACAAAACCCATCTTGTGCTGGGCCATGATGGCGATGCGCATACATCCCGTTTATTTTGGCAAATGGGCTACATTTTGCGACAAGCACCTGTAGTCGATGAGGATGTTTCACATACCGAATTTAGCTTACCTAAAGTGCCTGCCCGTGGTTTATACACAGAAGATGCAAGGCAAGAGCGTTTAGCATACATACGCGAAACCACAGGTGTACAACTTGAAAAAGTTGCCGACACCACATTAGACCCTGTTACCTTAGTGAGCAACATTGAAGCGCTGGTTGGCTCGGTTGAAATTCCTGTAGGTATTGCTGGACCGCTTCATATTAAAGGCACCCATGCCAATGGTTTATATTACGCGCCCATGGCCACAACCGAGGGTGCGTTATTGGCTTCTGCAACTCGTGGTGCCACTGCGTTATCTCGCTCAGGGGGCGTTAATGTTCGTGTAATTGGTCAGCGCATGCTGCGTGCACCAGTCTTTGTTTTATCTGACTTAGCATCTGCGTTATTTTTAGACCAATGGGTAAAAGATCATTACGCAGAAATTGCAGAGCAAACTCGTAAGTATTCAAACTATGCTGACCTGGTTGAGATTAAAAGTGAATTAATGGGCCGAACTCTGCATATGGAATTTTCATATGAAACAGGGGATGCCGCCGGTCAAAATATGACGACCACCTGTACATGGCAAGCGTGTCAGTGGATTTTGTCACAAATGAATTTCTTTGATCATATTCAAATCGAAAACTTTATGATTGAAGCGAATTTATCCAATGATAAAAAAGTCACCTACAACTCGTTTTTACGGGGGCGCGGTATTCGCGTTATGGCGGAATGTTTATTAACCGAAGAAGTGTGCCGTAAAGTCTTAAAGGTTACACCAGAGCAGTTATTCTCAGCCTATAACCGATTCAACAGCGGCAGCATTGCATCAGGCATGGTAGGCATGAATATCAATATTGCCAATGTGATTGGCGCCATGTTTACCGCAACAGGGCAAGACATTGCCTGTGTACATGAATCCTCTATCGGTCAATTGTATTTAGAGTTAACCAAAGACAACGAAGTATCCGCAACGTTAAGACTGCCAAGTTTAGTGGTGGGCAGTGTGGGTGGTGGCACTAGCCTTGCCCAACAAAAAGAGTGTTTAGAATTATTAGGTTGTGCAGGCCCAGGTTGTGCCCATAAGTTAGCTGAAATTATTGCAAGCTTCTGTTTGGCGTTAGATCTATCAACCCTGTCAGCCATTGCCAGTGATCAGTTTGCACGCGCCCATGAAAAGCTTGGACGTAATCGCCCAGTTGAATGGTTGAAATTAAGTGATCTTAATTCGCAATTTTTTACCCGTGCCATGCAGTCTTATTATGATCGCACCAATATTTATGTAGAGCAGGCTGAAGCCTTAAGTATTGAATCCAAAGGCAGCAGTATTATTACTGAATTGACCGATCATAAAATCAATAAATTAGTGGGGCACTTTCCGTTTGCATTAACGCTGGCGGGTTTACCAGAACCAGTGAATGTCATGGTAAAAGTGAAGCCATTAGATGATGAAGTGATTTTAATGCTAAACAGTGTGGCCGCCATGTGTGATGCCCGTTTAGCCCATGCCTATAACGAATTTAAAAATAACTTAGGTTTTACCAATTGCCATAAGCGCGAGTTGGCGGTGATGTCACAAACGGATCCTCGCTTTGTGAATAACGCGCCAACCACGTATATGGCGTGGCAAGATGATAGTCGTGAAGCGTATGTGTTGGTGCAAGAGCTGATGCAAGACATGGAACTCATGGACAGCGCAGACGATACATCCGGTTGGACAGACGAGCATATTCAAGTGGCCATACGTGGTATCGCAGAAGTGCACTCCATTTGGTATGGAAAAGAAGCGGAGCTTGCTGAAAAAGATTGGATCTCAGATGCGCCCACTTGCAAAAACATGCAAGAAAAAATGCGTTTATGGGAAATGCTGGGTGCCCACAGTGGTGAAGAATTTCCGGAATGGTTCACCGATGCCGACATGGCGCGTTTTCGTGATCGTGTGTACAGCTTAAAAGACTGGTATCAAGAAATTGATGCTATGCCAAAAACCCTTATTCATAATGATTTTAACCCGCGTAACATTGCTTTTCGCCGTAATAAATCCACAGGTGCATTAAGTCTGTGTGCTTATGACTGGGAACTGGCAACGGTGCATTTGCCGCAACACGATTTAGCGGAATTATTAATCTTCACCTTGCAGCCGGATTTCAATAAAGAAGATATTGAATTCTACATCGAGCAACACAGAATCGAATTGCAAAGTTTAAGTGGTGTAGCAATCGACGCCAAACAATGGCGTCGCGGCTTTACCTTGTGCCTTTGGGATTTAGTGGTGTGCCGTATACCTATGTATATCATGGTGCATACTTTTAGGGATTATAAGTTCATGCCACGCATGCTTATGACCTTTAGGCAGCTTTTGGATAACGAATTGTTATTTGAAACTGAAAAACTACTTGAATATGCGGGGAAATAACATGACCCAGCCATTGTTTTTAGATTCCGCACAAGCACTTAAATACAGTGAAGCTTTGCTGGGTGGTAAAGCAAAGAACCTGGCTTGGTTATCACGCCAAGGCTTGCCCGTGCCTAAATGGTGGGTGCTAACCACCGAGTGTTTTTCACAACAAATTAAGGCACTCAATATTGAAAGCTGGCTTGAGCAGCAGCTTGTGTTACTGAGCGCAAATAAAGAAAAAAATGAAATCACTAACGAAGCCATCGCCAGTGTGGCCACCGCCATTCAAGATGCGTTAGGGCGTTTGCCGTTAACTCAAGAAGTTCAGCAGTTAATTCGCGATAGCTTGCCTGAAGAGATTTTATCTCAAGCTTCGTTGGCAGTGCGTTCATCTGTGGTGGGTGAAGATGCTGAAAATGCATCCTTTGCTGGGCAGATGGATTCGTATTTGTATCAAAAGGGCGAGCAAGCCATTTTTGCATCCATCATTAAAGTGATGCAAAGCGCGTTTAATCACCGGGCGCTGGCGTATCGTATTCATAATGGTTTGGGCCTGTTGGATATTCGCGCGGCCATTATTATTCAAGAAATGATTGATGCGGATGTATCCGGCGTTATGTTTACCGCCAACCCCATTAACGGTAATCGTAAGCAGGTGTTGATCTCATCCACTTTTGGGTGCGGTGAGGGCATTGTTTCGGGTGTGTGTAATACCGATGAAACCACTGTGGGTTTATTTGATGATGCCATCAGTACTCAAATAAACACCAAAGACAGCGCGTTTGTATTTGATGCAAACGCAAAGCTTGGTGCCATTGAAGTCGCCGTGGATGACGATAAACAAAATCAAGCCAGCTTAAATGATGCTCACGTTTTGCAATTACGTGATTTAGGTCGCGACATTGCCCACAGTTATCAAACACCTATGGATATCGAATGGTGTTTAAAAGATGGCTTGTTTTATATTTTACAAGCACGCCCTGTGACGTCTTTGCCACCGGTTAACAGTGATGATGACGACGTAGTGGTTTGGGATAACTCCAACATTCAAGAGTCCTATTGTGGTGTGACCACACCGCTGACGTTTAGTTTTGCCAATCGCGCATATAAAACCGTGTACGAACAAACCCTGCGTTTGTTGGGTGTAAACGAATCTGTGGTGCAAGCCCACCAAGGCATGTTAGAAAACATGTTGGGTTTAATTCATGGCCGCGTGTATTACAACATTAATAACTGGTATCGCGGTTTATTGTTTTTACCGTCGTTTAAACAAAATAAATCCGACATGGAGCGCATGATGGGGTTAACCGACCCTGTTGATTTAGTAGAAGATCAAGCGTTAACAACCAAACTAAAAATCAAAAAAATACCGCAAGTATTGCGCGCCCTTTATTCCATGTTTACCAGTTTCCGTAATATGGATAATTTGGTGCATGAGTTTCGTGACATGTTTCAACGTGAATACCAATCGGTTAAGCGTGAATCGTTACACACGCTCACCATTGGTCAGTTGATTAGCGAAAGTCGTCGTCTTGATAAACAGCTATTAGAAAACTGGACAACGCCCATCGTTAATGACTTTTACGTGATGATGATGAATGGCCGTGTGCATCGCTGGTTAGAAAAAGTCGGCATTGAAAACCCAGAAGTGGTGCAGAACAATCTGTTGTCTGGCGAAGAGGGCATTGAAAGCACAGAGCCGACAAAAATGTTGTTGCGTATGTGTGATTATATTCGAAAAAATAAAGACCTTGAAACCTGTATTTTATCCACAGAAAACTCAGTCTTGTTAAATGTGATACAAGCTCAAGATGCTGATTTTTATCAACAGTGCGCAACCTACATTGAGCTTTATGGGGATCGCACCATGGGTGAATTAAAGCTTGAGTCCATCACGCTTCGCCAAGATTCATCGTTTATGTTTGCGGTGTTAAAAAACTTTTTAGCCAAACCGGATTTAACCTTGGCGACGTTAGCTGAAAACGAAGCCAAGTTTAGACAAGAAGCCGAAGACACGGTTATTCCGCTTGTTCGTAAACAATTAGGTAAACGAGCATTAGGTAAATTTAATAAAGATTTATCAGCCCTTCGTGATGCCATTCGTAATCGTGAAAACATGCGCTTAGCGCGCACCCGTATGTTTGGTTTGTATCGCGATATTTATAGCGAGATCGGTGAGCAGCTTTCATTTTATGGCAAGTTAGATGCACCAAGAGATGTGTTTTATCTAACCCTTGAAGAAATCTATGCCTATAAAGATGGCCGTGGTGTGCAAACCCATTTGAAACCGCTAGTGGCTGCGCGTAAAGAAGAGTTTGCAGGTTACGAGTCTCACGATTTGCCTCATCACTTTTGGACCAAGGGCGCGGTGTACTGCAATAACACCTTTGAATACCCCCATAACAGTGATGCCAATGTTGATTTGGATGCGTCACATTTAGTGGGTACAGGTTGCTACCCAGGCATAGTAGAAGAAAAAATTCGCCTGATATTCTCACCGGATGACGAGCTAAATTTAAACGGCCAAATTTTGTGTACCGTACGCACGGACCCAGGTTGGGCGCCGCTGTTCCCAACGGCCGGTGGCATTATCGTTGAACGTGGTTCAACCCTTTCACATTCTGCGGTAGTGGCCCGAGAGCTGGGTATTCCTGCCATTGTGGGCGTACCTGAATTAACCAGGATATTACAAGACCAAGAAATCATTCGCATGAACGGGGTCACAGGCACGATTGAGCGTTTAGATTTAGCTGTTGAGAGTGATCAAACTCAAATGAGTGAGGCGTCTTAATATTATGGCAACACATAATCTTAATTGGTCCCCTAATCAGTCATTGCCTGACGTATTTTTTGATATTGCAAAAAGTGTGTATGCAACCAATCCACTGTGGATTGCAGAAAATGAAACGCAAATAAGGCAACAGTTCAGTGCACCAAATACTTATTTTGATCATGCAAAAGCTCAGGTATTTGTAGCAGATAACTGTGCTCGCTTGGTTGGTTTTTTTAATCCCCAAAATGTGATTGACGGTGAGCCGGTAGCGTACTTTGGATTTTGGGAAACCCATGATGATTTTGAGGTAAATAAGAAATTATTTGCAGAGTTTGAAACATGGGCCAAACAAGAAGGGGCGCAGCGTATATTCGGCCCCATTAATTTTTCCACCTATGGTGATAACCGTTTACGCATTGATGGTTTTGAGAATAAGCCATTTATTGGTGAGCCTGCTAACCCTGAATATTATCCGCAGTTTTTGCAGCAATTGGGCTATGACATTAAATATGGTTACGCCTCGTATATTCATGAAGACAGTCGTGCACTGGCCATTCACATGCAGGCACCGCTTGAAAAAGCGTTACAAGGTTTAGCGGCAAGCTCTCTTGGTCAGTTCAGTATAGAAAAGTTAGATGGTGAAACTTGGATGAGTCATCTTGATCAGCTTTATCCTTTGGTAGACATGATCTTCAAACAAAATTTTGCTTACACCCCTATAAGTGAAGCAACTTTTAAAGCTCAGTGTGGCGAAAGTTTTGCCAAAAAACTGTGCCCCAATACCTCTGTCATCGTGAAAGATGAGCAAGGTGATATTGCCGGATTTTTCTTGGTGTACCCTGATTACTCTGAGTTAGTGAATCAATCGGGCTTGGGTATTAGCGTTGCTGATGTGAATTATCATGAGCATTACCCACTGCTGGTTAAGCCACGTTTAGCGCTCGCTAAAACCGGTGGCATACATCCAAAATATCGCTCAAGCGGTTTGTTCACCATTATGAGTATGCAGCTCACGGTTTGGTCCCACGATTTTTATGAGCACATATCCGGTGCCATGGTGCGTGAAGATAATCACTCTATTCATTATGCCAAAGTGGGGCCGGTTGAGCGTCGCTACGGCTTATTTGAAAAAGCGTTGTGAGGCAAAGAGGGAACGTAAACATGGAATCGTTAAAAAATTTGAATGTTAACTTTGTACAACGCTTTATTGAGCAAAGTAAAACCCATCCAGAAAAGTTAGCATTGCACATAAGTCAGATGGATCACAGTCAATGCCTAGGTGAAGAAAGTGTGAGTTATGCTGAACTGGCTAATAACATTAAAACCTATCAAGCCTTATGGCAAAAAAAAGGTTGGCAAAAAAATGATCGCATTATTGTGATTATTAAACCCAGCAGCCAGTTATACGCCATTGCGTTATCACTGCTTGCATTGGGCATGACCCCTGTTTTTATTGATACCGGTATGGGCCTTGAAAAAATAAAAATGGCCATAGCCGATTCAAATGCCCGCGCCATTATCAGTATGAAAGCATTGTTAAAATGGTTTTGGTTGATTCCCCCTATGTGGAAGCTAGAGCGTTTAGCCATTGATGGTAGTGGCCTAGGTTTTAAGTCGTTAGCAAAACAATTAACAAACATAAAACCTGAGCAGCATGCAGCCGCTGTACAAGTTGTTAAACGCAGCGATACTGATCATGGTTTAATTTCGTTTACCTCCGGCAGTACTGGGCGCCCAAAAGGGGCAGACCGTACTCATTACAGTTTGATTCAACAGCACTTAGCCATTCGTAGTCACTGGCCTGATGAAAAAAATGATGTGGATTGCCCGTGTTTTCCGGTAATGGTATTGCATAATTTAAGTTGTGGCATGAGCACTGTAATGCCAAAAGTAGATTTAGCCCAACCGGCACAAGTGGATGCCGCACAAGTGATAAAACAAATTGAGCAGTATAAAATTACCCGTCTCAGTGGTGCCCCTGCGTATATTCAAGCATTAGTGAATTATTCCCTTGTCCATAATAAAACCAATGCCAGTGTCACAACCTTAGTGGTGGGTGGTGCCACGGTATCGGTTGAATTAGCAGAAGGCATATTGGCTGCGTTTCCTAATGCGTATTCACGAATTGTGTATGGCTCAACCGAAGCCGAACCCATTTCATCTATTGAAATAAATCAGTATCTAAAATATTCACAAACCACTCGCGGTTACCTAGTGGGTAAACCAGCAGGGCAAGTGGAGGTTTTAATTGCCAATGTGTCTGCACAAACAGCTAATGAGCAAGACTTGTTAAAACAAAATGTTGCGAGTGGTGATGTGGGCGAAATTCTAGTAAGTGGTCGCCATGTTTTAAAACAGTATGTGGATAACCCAAGTGCCAATGCCGAAAATAAAATACGCCGCACACAAAGCAATAAAAATGATCATCAACCTGTGTGGCATCGCACCGGTGATACAGGCTTTTTAGATGACAGCGGGCAGCTTTGGTTAACAGGGCGAATCAAAGACAGTTTGGTTTTAAACGGCGGGGTGATTCAACCGTACCCTCTTGAGCAATCACTAGATAACGTTGCAGGCATAGTACGTAGTGCCTTAATTCACTTTAACGATGCATTGCATGTGTTTGTACAAAACAGTGTGGAGTCGTCACAGGCAATGACGGCAGATGTTCGCTGTGAGATTGAGCAAATTTTACAAGCAGCCGGTGTTCATCACTTTAATATCAATGTCATTGAGCAGATGCCAGTAGATGGTCGGCATAACAGCAAAATTGACCGCTTAGCGTTACGCAACGCATTGCAAAAAAAACAGTCATTAACGTAAGTGAAAAGTATTGGTAGTCATGGTTCATGAGTAATAAAAACCCTTTGTTTATAATTAGTTTAAATCGAATTGATGTATTGACCCTTTCAAGTGTATTCACTACTTTCTTTGCCATCATGTTTGCCATGAATGAACATATTTATTTATCTATGGCGCTATTATTTGTGGCCATGACAGCGGACGCTTTGGATGGCATGTTGGCGCGTAAATATGGTTTAGAGCGAGAGTTTGGCCGTTACCTTGATGGCTTCATGGATATGCTCATCTATTTAGTGGCGCCAAGCATTATCATGCTGCAATGGGGCTTTGATGGTTACTACTGCGTTTTCATTATGTTAATGATTGGCGCGGGCAGTGTGAGATTGTCGGTGTTTAATCAAATTGGCAACGTTGAAAGCAGTGCGGTGGATGGACAAAAGAATTTAAGTTACCTGGGCATGCCGGTTTTTTGGAGTGTGTTTATTTTAGCTGGGGCCATGATCAGCGAGCGTATTGTTAGTTTAGAGTTTGCCCATGCTTTATTGGCGGTGGCGTTAACTGCATTTAGTTTTTACATGGTGATCTCGAAGCCGTTTTTTAAATTTAGCTCATTAAGTCAAATTTTAACGTTAACCATTGGCGGCTTTGTTTTATTTGCAGGCTTTGAACTTTCTCAATTTGCCGAGCATTCACCATTGAATGTCATATTGCTGGCGCTGTTTTTACAAATCCCGGTGGTGATTGGTGGCGTGTTACACATGATGCTGGTCAGTGGTAATTATAATCACACCGCGCCATGTTTTATTCACAAGCAATGGTTTGGGGCGAATAAAACATGGCGCGGTGTGATTGCTGTACCCGCATTAACCGCTTTGGGCGGTGTGTGTTTATACCCGCTTAGCGGGATTATTGAAGGGTTATTTGGCCAAACGATATTAGCCGATACCCATTTTGTATGGCTGGGTTTTGTGGCTGGGGTGGGTTACATCTTAGGTGAGCTGCCTAATTCCTTTTTTAAACGCCGTATGGGGATTCAAGCAGGGCAGGTGCCTGAGGATAAAAAGTACTGGTTCATCGCACTTGATCAACTGGACTCGGCCATTGGTGTGGCCATAGGGTATTGGCTGGTGTTTGGTGTCGCTACTGAGGTGGTTTGGTTATACATCATCACATTCCCGGTTACCGCCTTGTTGGTGAAGCAATGGCTTTATAGTCGTAATCTTAAAGCCAGCGCCGTTTAATGGCTGGCAGTGAATGATCATTCAACAGGCGCTCACCCCCATGGAATCAGGGTTTTTTAGACGTAATGCGAACCATCTCTAAATGGGGGCCTTTGATCCTAGAATAGGCATCGCGAAAATCGAAATAGCCACGTATAATCAGCCCCAACATTCGCGCTAGGCAGTGCCAAATCTGGTCACAGATGGGCCGTTCATAGAACACCTAACACAGCGACAAACCGAATTTAATGTGTGAATCGGGCGGCAAGGCCCGTAAACACTAAAGGAGAGCAAGCATGGCACGTGGGTCTATTAACAAAGTAATCATCATCGGTACATTAGGGCGCGACCCTGAAATGCGTTACCTGCCAAATGGCAACGCAGTGTGCAGCGCAAGCCTAGCCACCGATGAAGGCTACAAAGACCGCAACACAGGCCAGCAAGTGGATAAAACCGAATGGCACCGCGTTGAAGCGTTTGGCCGTTTAGCCGAAGTCATGGGCGAATACCTGAAAAAAGGCTCTAAAGTGTACGTTGAAGGTAAATTACGTACCGACGAATACGAAAAAGACGGCATCAAGCGTTACTCCACCAAAATCATCGTAAACGAAATGACCATGTTAGATAGCCGTAATTCTGGCGACAGTAACAACATGGGCGGTGGCTACGCACCTAATCAAGGTATGCAGCAGGCACCACAGCAAGCGGCCCCTCAACAAGCACCGCAAGCTCAGCCACAATATGCACAACCACAAGCGGCACCTGCTTATGGCCAAGCGCCACAACAAGCACCTGCTGCGCCTTATGGTCAGCCACAAGGCATGCCGCAACAAGCGCCTCGCCAAGCACCACAACAGGCTCCTCAACAAGCGCCGCAAGCTCAACCAAGCAATGCGTTTGATGACTTTGATGATGACATTCCATTTTGAATGGTTTGATTGCATCATAAAAAACATGAAGCCCCTGCTATTTAAAACAGCAGGGGCTTTTTTTATGGAGTAAGAAAACTGAAATTGTACGAACCCGCACCTGCGGGTGAATTGGTTTTTATTATGGGTGTTTTGGTTGTTGTTTAAAGTATCTAAATTATTCACCATCATTTCAGCATGATAATAATGAGTGCATTGCTATCGCGAGCAGTGCTCGACTCGTACGGAGTTTTAACAAAACTTAAATTGTATAAATCCGCACCTGCAGGTGAATTGATTTTGGTTGTAAGCTCGTTTGTTTATCTTTGAATTTAGCCTTATTTAGTATTGTATCTATGGTTGCCTCTTCTATGGCAGGTTATTTCATATATTCAGTAGTATTCAGCGCTTGTTTCGAATGAGAAACTGCTCCTAATAAATCCATCCAGTTGAGCGCTTAAGCGCCGGCTGATTGAGGCACTATAACCATAATCCTTAAGTACTCACTTATCATAATACCCCTCACGAATTTTTTTAAAATACATGTTATAGCGCCCGCTTTTTCGAAATGCGTGAAGCTGTTTATTAAAGTCTTTTAAACGTCTTAAACTTGTATCCGCGCTTTTGGGGAACAGCAGATAACTTACGTTATTTAAAAGCGGTTTAGGATGATGGGTAACAAGATCGACTTTGTCTTTAGGGTAAAGTTGTTTTAATGATGAATAACCCACATTAATTTCTTCTGGATAAATGGCGATGCGCCCCAATAGCAGTTTTCGCCAGTTTTAATATTTTGTGGGTACTCTTTCAATTGTTATTTTGCCGGCCGATAACGCTTGGTCAAATTCAGGGCCATAACTGTATTCACTGCCACCCCCCATAACTAAGCCTGTTAAATCATCTAGAGATTGCCAGTCAAATTGGGTACTTTTTAAGTGAAAAAATACAAATTGCTCATTGAGCACCGGGTCGCTGTAGTGAAAGTCTTCTTCGCGTTCTGGTTTAAGCATCCAGACCCCCGTCATATCTTGTTTTGCGATCTTGGCAAGACTGTAAGCTCTGGACCAAGGGTAAAAACTCAGCGTAAGCTCGTAACCAGCTTCTTTGAATAGGTCGTGTAATAAATGCCCAATAATGCCATTGTGCTTGAGTTGTTCTGATAAATAGGGAGGCCAATCACCTACGGCAATGCTTACTTTTTCAGCCAAAGCAGGCTTGCTTGAAACTATTGTGATGAGAATGAAACCGATGATCGCTTTAAGCCATTGCATTGCCGACAGGCCTGGGACAGTAATGTCTTGTAATTATAGTCACATATTGTGAACCTGCTTTAAGGCAGGGGGGTGGTTTTGTTTAGTAAACCTTGTGGCTTTTGTGGTGGGCAAATAGGCGAGTGGTTTAATTTTTCAGTGCAATAGAACCATTTGCGATAACATCTGCGTATATTTCAGCATTACTAGGGTTTGGAGGCAATTCGTTAGAGTACAAAGAAGTGTAAAACTTCTATGTCTGGCGAATGTTCACACCCATAATCTAGCATCATTAATCATCGGCTTTATATTATGGCCGTTTTGGTCGCTTTTACTTAGGAATCAATATGTCGTTTAAAAAGATTGCAGCCGTTGCCATCATTTTGTTGGTGGGAGGCATTTCAGCCAAAGTACTTATTGATACGGCCCCTGCACCAAAAAAGAAAACAGCCGAAAAAATCGTACCGTTAGTGGAGGTAACTCCGCTTGACGTAGGGGTTTATCGCGCCAGCTGGCAGGCAGGGGGAAATGTAAATGCCAAGCCCAGTGTGAAGCTTATGGCACAGGTGACAGGCCAGGTGATTTCGATTCATAAGCTTC
>Ga0209634_1000815_pt1 | contig 23557 bp, 31 predicted proteins | sample LinPmetageLP40_FD_184043 | JGI IMG/M metagenome (GOLD analysis project Ga0209634, IMG submission 184043) | Marine viral communities from the Pacific Ocean - LP-40 (SPAdes) (version 2) | ecosystem: Environmental > Aquatic > Marine > Oceanic | place: Pacific Ocean | collected 2010-08-26 | reverse complement strand
CAATCACCCTTGGTAAACTTGATACCGTTGGACTGTAGCTTACGCTGTCGAATGATACCCTTCTTACCGAAGAAGTTGAAACGGAAACCTTTAGTGCCGTCATTGAGTGGTTTAGTTGCTAGTATTACAAACATGATAATCCTCCTATAGATTGGGTTTGTATTGAGTTGTTATTGTCATGTACACCGCTTGTGCAAAGCCACGAGGTGTTGCACTGCGTATGTTCTTAGTCTTCATAGACTTACCACCAAGCTTGAGGTGCTGTCTACTATGGCCTGTCTCTGGTTCTACTGGTGCTATGGTAGGCATAATGAAGCCACCACCAGTCCATAGACAAGTTTTCTTAGGGTATGCATCCATTGGCGCAATGTAGTCAGGCCACTTGGGATGTTCCGCTTGATCGTCAGGTATGTATCCACCATACTCATATGGGTGAAACTTGTAATTAGGTTTGCGCCATAGAGTTGATAGTACACTAACAGGGTTTTCTATAAAGTATGGACAACCCAATGCTTGGAATAATTCAGCACACCATATGGCATAGTTCGCCGCCTTGCGTTGGAACAATGGGTCACGTTCACGCTTACGCTTGAAGTGTGCCGCACCTGATACCGCCATGTCAGTACAGACAGGGAATGCCATAGCAAAGGTGACTTCCTTGCCTGATAGACTGTCATAGATTGCGTCAAGGTTTGCAATGTTATGTAAGTCAGATTTGTGATAGCGAATAGAACCACCACCATCAAAACGATCTACCCAACCTGCCTCATCATGCTGTATGTCAAAAGCATGGCAAGTATACCCTGCCTCTGCCCAAGGCTTGAGTGCTTCACCAGTGTAGTCATAAAGACTGATTACAATTTTATTTGTATCTTCCATAAGATAATACCTCCAAATGTTTTTCAGCTTCCTCAATATTTTTGTACAGGGTTTTAGCATATCCGTCAACAAATAATCTAAACCTGTAGTCACTACCCTTCCTTATAGGCAAGGTTCGCACTTGATAAACCTTAGTAGTTGTTATCTTTTTTTCTATTACAGTTTTCATGTTACACCTCCTGTACAAATCCTGTTTGATCCTTCTTAGCTTCACCTTTAGCATAGAGTGCAACAATGTGTCCACCCCTTGGGTCAAGAAATCTTAGATCGTCTTGATCGCCATCAATGACAGGGTATCCCTTCCAATTATGCCAAGCTTTAGGTTTGACTTGGATAAAGTTAGATCTGAACACTACTGCCGCATTCATACCTTGCTCTAATGCTTTGTCGAGTAGCTTGGCATAATCTGCATTTGCGTTGGAGTAACTCCATGTCAAGTGATAGTTGGGTATGTCCTTACACTTACGATTAGCAATCTTGGTGTAGTCATAGAACTGCACATTAGGGAACAACTCGAATACGTTTTGTCCATCAACTTTGATCAACTCCCAACGAATGTCAGTAGTGCCGTTCAGTCTCACACAAGGTTGAATGTCACGCTTCATGCAATAGATTTGAAACCTATCTATGTCGTCAATCAGTTGATCCATAAAGCTATCTCTATCCTTGTAAAACCATTGAGCCTTGCGTTGTCTAGCTGACTGTACATTGCTAAACTTGCCACGTCCTGCTGTATATAGACACGCATCAATACAGCTTGCTTGTTCAGCCATCGCACAACTATTAAAAGACTTGCCATCCACCATCACTTTGTAGGGTGTCATATACAAGATAGCTGTCAAGTATTCAGAGCCATCACCCTTGATTGTCTTGGCATTAGTACCAACACCTAATAGTTTATAAGTCATAGTATCCTCCTAAGTTATATCTACCAGAGAGTAGGCAACGTTAATTGCCTACCTGTCAAGTAAATATTTATTGTCACTCTTTGCACTTTCGCTTGCGCTAAGTCTCATTTGCCGAGTGCCACCCTTTCCAACGTGAAGACCCCTAGCCATTAGCTGAAGCCACCTGAAAGCAATTATCGCATATATACTTTCAGTCGAGTATTGGTGCAAATCTAGTCCTAAACTTTGTCAAGGTCGTAACCAAATAAGAAGTTGTTTTTGTCTATAATCCAATGCATCAACTTGTAAAACATCAGAGGGGCTTATTGCCATTGTCAAATAACGTTTAGTATTTCGTATGTTTGTTAGTAGTCAAAGTAGTTAGTTAGTATTTACAAGGGCATTCCACCGTTGCTGTCAAAAAGAGACTGAAACATTTTGAAGGATATACATCGCTTGCGTTTTGTTTCTTTTCGTTTTCGATGTTCTATTAAGGGCATACCGCAAAACGCATTGCAAGCATAAAATTTGATAAACTTGTAAGTTGTTGTTTTTAAACGAAACCTTTTTTAGTGTTTCCTGTTTTGTTCTGTTGTGGGTGATTCGTTCCTGATTCGTTCTACTAAAAAGTTTTTTGTTATTGTATATCTGCTCGCGCGTGTGTGTGCGTCCAGGCGTATGCGCCCAGGTGTGCGCGTGTATGTGTGTGCGCGTGAGAGGGGTGTGACATTTGTGCAACACTATAGGGGTGTGGTATTTATGCATCCCTGTTGCAAAAAGGACACACTTGTTGAGATGTTGCAGAATTACAACACTTTTTTGTAGTCTATTGACGATATATCAGTTACTTTATGTAGTAAAAACAGTAGCTTAGTAGTTAAATACCTTGCAAATATAGCAAAGTCACTTCCAAAATGGACACCCTGCGAGGGCCACCCCCCGTTACCCAGTACGTATATATACATAAACACACAGAAGTGAATTTTAGAATGATGACAAATTGTCGCACATGTACAAATATCCTCTTGACACAGCCTTATTTCCGGGTATAACTGCGGAGCAGGAGCAGGTAGTTAAACTTTTAATGTTTTAACTTAATAAATAGTAAATATAAATAAATAGTTTAACTATATAAAAGAGTTTGGACATAGGAAAGTTTAACTTGACAGTTATACTAACCTACTGTATACTAAATCTAGTAACACATTAATAATTATAACCAATAACTTGTGTTATACTAGGTATGTATCATATGCTGGGTGTCTTTCTTCCTCACATCCTCCTCCTCAACACGTAGTTTATGGTACATACCGCCTTTTAGGTAACAATATGTATAAGAATAAAGTCAGTATGTACTCTTCTGAAGACGTAATAGAAGAGTTTTACGATGCTATAGCAGACGGTGACAGTAAAAGACTAAGACGTGTACACATTCCTAAGTCAGATGTCTTCTATGTGCGTGAAGCACTACGGTCTAAGCTAGGAAAAAGCTTTACTCTAGACCATGTAGAGAGAGCTATGTACTTAGAGGGTCACCTAAAGAGACATGAAGTGTTAGACCCGGGTAGAAAAAGACCTGGGGTAGGCTAACTTTGTTAGTGTTGGATAAATAAAGTGTTGACAATTAGATCCGTATCCATACAACTATGTATATTAGGAATATTAACAGCTTGTCAAACAATAAACTATACTGCATCGTGTCGAGTGGGGGATGCTGCATGTCAGAGAAACCAGAATGCAAGAACACTCGCACTTATTGGACATACGGATGTTGCTACGGAGCTTATGTGTAGCGATACTGCTATTACTGAGTTACAATCTGGTGTATGCACAGGAACAAGTACCCCTTGATGACGGTATAACTAACAATAACACTACTACGACAGACAACGGCAACGATATAGAGGGTGACTTCTCTAACAACTACGAAGATTCTACTGTAGATTCTAACAACGCTAGTCAAACTACAAACTATAATGGAGCAGGTTCATCTCCGGGGAGTAGCCCGGTAATGTCATCCATAGCTCCAACAGTAATGGGTGGGGGAGGTAACGATTCTTGTCTAATCCCGAAGACTAGAGGGCTTCAGTTAAATATAATTGGCCTAAGTCAAGGTGAGATGCAGCAAGACCCTAATTGTAATCGCAGGAAGAATGCTAGATTACTAGGGATACCTCAACAGTTGGGTGGGTTGGGATTACAGGTGTCTGCCATATCAGTGATGTGTCAAGACCCTACAGTGTTTAGGAGTATGATGTTAGCAAATACTCCATGTCCAATAAATGATGCACGTACTGGCAAGTTATTGATGGGCAAAAACGCTATAGATAGATATAGAAAAAACCCTACCATGTTTGTAGTAGGGTACGCAGATGATAAAGAGTTTTGGGATGCTCTATTACGAGTTGGAGAGGAATACGAAGATGAAGAGATCGTTATGGAAGATAATACTCCTAAGCTTTCCGTTAGTGATAGGTTCAGGAGCAGCAAACGCAACAAGTCCAGTAGTAAGTCCACCCCCACAGTCAACAGTCTTAACCATTGATTTAACACTGACAGGACAGGAAAAGATTGATGCACTAATTGCTTCACTGGGTGCAATAAAGAATAGGGTAACAGACGCAGGTACAATGACAGTAGGTGCTGTGGGCTATGCAGCACTAGGCGGCACTATAGAAGATGACGCATTTGATGATGGTATTATTACCCAAGCAGAGTTAGACGATTACCTAGCAGCACACGCACTTGTAATAGGACACGACTACGAGACAGCTACTACAGCACAGCAGTTGTTCACACAAGAATACCAAGGTGCAATGAATGACTTGGATGCGGCAATAGATTTACTAGCAGATGCTGCTGGAGAGATACTAACAGCTACTGGTATAATGACAACTGCAGCTTCAGCAGATACATCACCAGAGCAGACTGCATTGCAAGGCATGATGGGTACAGATGAGTACAGCATAGACCAAGCAGAAGTAGATGCGTACAACCAAGCTGTAGCACAGGTAGAGAACTACGCACAACAAGCTGGTGCTTTCATGGCTGCAGCTAACAACGCAGAACTAACAGCAAGCATAGACAGCTATGCACAGGTAAACACCTTTGTAGTTGGTAACTATACAGCCATTACATACACACAGAATATAGATGAATTTGTAATTAACTGGGATGATGATGGCTTTGGCTCTGGATGGCAAGGCTACCTATCAGAAGATACGGTGTCTGCCTCCGAGTTATTTACTGCTGGTGAATACGTAGAGCAGTATGGAACCATGCCTAACTAATGGCAATGGAGTTTAGCATAGGAGGCTTTAATGTCAAAGGCTGGATGGTTGCGGTGGCTCTGCCAGTTCTCTCTACAGTTTCTGGTGGTGTATACTTTGGTTATGATACTCTCAACAGGTTCTACGGTGTAGAGGGTGGCGTTGGTGAAGCACTAGGTAATACCAGCGCAAACGCAAAGCAAATTGCAGAACTACAAAAAAGCTTAACTAAGTTAAATAACGACACAGCAAGAGAACGAACAGCTAATAAAACATTTGCAGCAAATCAATTAACAACAGCAAGTCAAGCAATAAGAAAAGAACTACAAGAAGTCGAAACAAACCTAAGTGATGATAGTGTTGCAAAAATACAACAGTTAACTCAGAATCTAAACAAAATAGAATCTACAGCAACAAGTAGAATACAAACAGTAGAGCAAGCTATAGTAGATAATGATGTCAGAGGATTAAACTCTAAGCTTGCACAACTAGCTACAAACATGCAGCAGATACTAGAGCAACAGAAAGTTTTACTTGACTTACGCTCCCAAGTAGATAAAGCTACTACTATTACAGATGGCATAGGTGACAAGCTAGATGTTATTCAAACGGAGATAGATGACATCTGGAAAGCTTATGATGAAATGGTAAGTAACCCACTATAGAGGATAGACATGGCTACTCCACGTAAAGGCAAGATGTTTGCCAAGACAACGACTAACCCTAAGACAGGGCGTAAGGTAAAGGTAAGCTACGGTCAGGCAGGTAAAGCCAAGGACGGTGGCAAACGTATACGTCCAGGTACAGGTAAAGGTGATTCGTATTGTGCAAGAAGTGCTGGGCAGATGAAGAAACATCCAAAGGCAGCAGCTAATCCAAACAGCCCACTACGTCTATCTCGTAAGAAGTGGAAGTGTGCTGGTACAAAATCTAAGAGGACATAATGGCAAAAGCTCAAAAGCATTACTTCAAAGATGGCACTGAACACAAAGGTGGTACACACAAGATGCCAAACGGACAGTTGCATTCTGGTGCAACACATGGTAAGAATAGCAAACAAGTTGTTCACTTCAAAGACCTGAGTGCAACAGCAAAGAAGAAAGCTAAGAAGTAATGGCTAATAAACCTAAGAATGCAGCTTTGTACTCTAGAGTAAAGTCAGAAGCTAAGAAGAAGTTTAAGTGGCCCAGCGCATATGGAAGTGCTTGGTTAGTTAAGACCTACAAAAAGCGTGGGGGTACTTACAGTAAAGGAGGATCAGTTGCACAAGTCAAGACACGTACTACAAAGTCGTAGATCCTTTGGTGAAGGTGGACTAACTCAATGGTTCAAGGAAGACTGGCGTGACGTAAAGACAGGCAAGGAGTGTGGAAGAAAAAGTGTTAAGGACAGCAGTAGACCATACCCAGCTTGTAGACCAGCAAAGGTAGCAGGTAGAATAAGTAAAGCAGAAGCATCAAAGAAAACAGGGCCAAAGAAAGTTAAATGGTCAGTAACAGCATCAGGGAGAAAACGAACATGAAGAAAATGAATGACGGTATGAAAGCACTAAAGAAAGAAGCACCAGCCGTAGCTAAGAAGATGGGCTACATGTATGGTGGCATGGCTAATAAAAAGATGGGCATGATGAATGGCGGTATGGCTAAGAAGATGGGCTACGCTAAAGGTGCAATGATGTGTGGAGCATCTAACCCTGCTGAACGTCCAATGAAAAAGATGAAGAAATAGCATAGCGGCTATTCCAACTTAGCACTACTACAACTTTAACATTTGTGTATAACTACCCTTGTACAAACAAGGAGAAAGTACATGAAACAATTACTAAAAAGAATGTGGGATAACCACGTAATCAGACAACAAAAACGTGCAGACTTTAGAATACTACACATGTTGGATGACAAACAACTAAATGATCTAGGCATAGGCAGATCACAAATAAGGAACGTAATTTATGGCAAGGACATTAACTGAAAGACAACAAAGGTTCTTGGATGTATTATTTGATGATGCTGGAGGTGACGTTGTAGCTGCTAAGAAGTTAGCTGGGTATGGCGACAACTCCAGTACAACTTCTATAGTGGAGGCACTTAAAGATGAAATCGCTGAAAAAACTAGGACTTACTTTGCTAGGACTGCCCCGAAAGCTGCTTTCGCGCTTATGGGCGCTTTGCAAGACCCCACTCAGTTGGGTATCAAAGAAAAAATGATTGCTGCCAAGGACGTGCTTGATAGAGCAGGTCTTGGTAAAGTAGACAAAGTAGATGTCACCAGTGGAGGTGGCATTTTTTATTTACCACCTAAAGAAGGTACAAACGAATAATACCACAAAGAGAATTGGGCTTCTGGCAGTTACCTCTGCCACCCAAAGGACACAACAAAGAATGGCACGTAATAGCTAGGACTACTGTAAAGGTTCCGTTTGGCTATGAAGTAGATCCAGATAATGATAGGCTACTTGTTCCAGTAGAACAGGAGTTAGATGCATTAGAGCTTGCAAAGCAACACCTAAAGCAGTATAGTTACAGAGCAGTAGCTCAGTGGTTGAGCAAAGAAACAGACCGTTACATATCACACATGGGTCTAAAGAAGAGAATAGAAGTTGAGCAAAGACGTAGAAAAGCATCTGCAATTAAACGTAAGCTTGCCAAGTGGCTCCAAGAAACGCTCTCGCAAATCGAGAAGCTCGAAACACAAGGAGTCGGAGCATATTCAGAAGCCAGCGGAAGTCACAACCCCCCTGACTCCAGCGCAGGTAGTAGCACCTGAGTATGACGTAGATGAAGCACAGCAAGTTGTATTCAAACCTAATGAAGGTCCACAAACATCTTTCTTGAGTTCATCTGAGAGAGAGGTGTTGTATGGAGGGGCAGCAGGTGGCGGTAAGTCTTATGCTATGCTGGCAGATCCATTACACGGCCTAAACGATCCACACTTCTCTGGACTCCTTGTACGACACACAACAGAAGAACTAAGGGAACTAATACAGAAATCACAGGAGTTATACCCACGTGCCATACCAGGAATCAAATGGTCAGAGCGTAAGTCACAGTGGATCTCTCCTAGAGGTGGAAGACTATGGATGTCTTATCTGGACAAAGATACAGACGTTACTAGGTATCAAGGACAGGCATTTAACTGGATTGGGTTTGACGAACTTACTCAATGGCCTACATCTTACGCTTGGGATTATATGAGATCACGTCTTCGTAGCGCACACGGCAGAGAACTAGGTCTGTACATGAGAGCTACAACAAACCCAGGTGGTGCTGGACATTCTTGGGTTAAGAAGATGTTTATAGATCCTGCACCTGCAGGTAAAGACTTTTGGGCTACAGACATTGAAACAAGTAAAACAATTACATTCCCTAAAGGACACAGCAAGGAAGGTCAGCCTTTATTCAAGCGTAGGTTTATACCTGCGTCTCTCTTCGATAACCCATACCTCGCTGAAGAGGGTGACTATGAGGCCATGCTCCTATCACTACCAGAGCATCAGAGAAAGCAACTCCTTGAAGGAAACTGGGATATCAACGAAGGGGCAGCATTTCCCGAATTTGACAGAACTGCCCACGTTATCGAACACTTTGAAATCCCTGACAGTTGGGTACGCTTTAGGGCTTGCGACTATGGTTATGGTTCTTATACTGGGGTTCTGTGGTTCACTGTTGCTCCTGATGAGCAGCTTATAGTATATAGGGAAATGTATGTATCTAAAGTAACAGCTACAGACTTAGCTGATATGATAATAGATGCAGAATCTAAAGACGGAGGTATGAGATACGGTGTGCTTGATAGTTCTTTATGGCACAACCGAGGCGATACTGGGCCATCATTAGCTGAACAGATGAACATGAAGGGTTGCCGTTGGCGTCCTTCAGACCGTTCAAGAGGGTCACGTATCGCAGGAAAAAACGAGATACATAGGCGTTTGAAGGTAGATGACTTTATAGAAAAACCTATGTTAGTATTTATGAATAACTGCACTAACACAATAGCTCAGATACCAAGCATCCCACTGGACAAAAAGAATCCAGAAGATGTAGACACAAAATCAGAAGATCACTTGTATGATGCGTTAAGGTATGGTATAATGACAAGACCACGTAGCAGCATATGGGATTACAATCCTGCAAAACAACGATCTGGTTTTCAAGCCAGTGATTCAACGTTTGGGTATTAAATGAAAGCTTTTGTATTAGTAATAAGTATATGGGGAAACAATGGAACTGACTGGGTATATACAGGTAATCAGTATGTATCACAAGAAATGTACACACAAGAAGAGTGTCTAAATATGGCTGACACCTCTAGTTGGAACAAGTTTCAAAACAACTCATACTACGACATACAACTAGATTGTTTTAACAAGGAAGAATATAATGGCTGAAGAAATGTTTGAAACGGATGATGTCGTTGCAGCAGAGAAAGCTGATGATAAAATCTTTAAAGAGAAGGACAGTGTAATTGGCTTTATAAAAGACCGATACAAAAGGTCTGAAGACTCTAGGTACGCTGATGAGCAGAGATGGCTTAAAGCATATAGAAACTACAGAGGTTTGTATGGTAGTGATGTACAATTTACTGACGCAGAGAAGTCTCGTATCTTTGTAAAGGTTACTAAAACAAAAACACTAGCAGCATATGGACAGATAGTAGATGTACTATTTGGTAACAATAAGTTTCCTTTATCTGTAAATCCTACTGTTCTACCTGACGGTGTTGCTGAGTCTGTACATATAAACATAGACCCTAGAGTAGAAGCAGGACAGGCTGCTATTAGTGCAGCTATGAGTTCACCAGCGCCAAAGCCCTATCTAATAGATGGTGACACAGAGTTAAAACCTGGTGAAACACTTATGGATCTACAGGCTAGACTAGGTGGCATGGAAGAAAAACTAGCACCTGTGTCTGAGAAGATTATAGAGGGTGATGGTACTACAGCTACTAGTGTTACGTTTCATCCTGCTATGGTTTCAGCTAAGAAGATGGAGAAGAAGATCCATGATCAGCTACAGGAAAGCGGAGCTACTACACACCTAAGAAGTATGGCATTTGAAATGGCACTACTTGGTACAGGTGTTATGAAAGGTGCGTTTGCTGTAGACAAAGAGTATCCTAACTGGAACGAAGATGGTGAGTATGATCCTATTGTAAGAACTGTTCCAGAATGTGACCACGTTTCTATATGGGATTTCTATCCTGACCCAGAAGCTAAAGATATGAATGAGGCTGAGTATGTTGTACAAAGACACAAGATGTCACGTACACAACTACGCAAACTAAAGACACGTCCATACTTTATGGATGATAGTATACAGAACGCTATAGACTCAGGACCAGACTATACACAGAAGTACTGGGAAATGACTATGGAAGATGATGATACACAACCAACATCAGAGCGTTGGGAGGTATTAGAGTTCTGGGGTTTTGTTGATACTAAGTTATTAGAAGAGCATGGTGTAGATATACCTAGTGAGCTTAGTGACCTAGATGAAGTTAACTGTAACGTATGGATAAGCAACGGTGAAGTACTACGGTTTGTACTAAACCCATTCAAGCCTACACGTATACCCTACTACGCTGTGCCATATGAGCATAACCCATACTCCTTCTTTGGCGTTGGTATTGCTGAGAACATGGATGATACACAGACATTGATGAATGGCTTTATGAGAATGGCTATTGACAATGCTGCAATGTCTGGTAATCTAATCATAGAAGTAGATGAGACTAACTTAGTTCCCGGCCAAGACCTATCTGTTTATCCTGGAAAGATATTCAGGAGACAGGGTGGCGCTCCAGGACAAGCTATCTTTGGTACAAAGTTTCCAAACGTGGCACAAGAGAACATGCAACTATTTGATAAAGCGAGGGTACTAGCTGATGAGTCTACTGGGTTCCCATCTTTTGCACATGGTCAAACAGGAGTTCAAGGAGTTGGGCGTACTGCTTCTGGAATCTCTATGCTTATGTCTGCTGCTAACGGTAGTATCCGTACCGTTGTTAAGAATGTTGATGACTATTTAATTAGACCATTAGGTAAAGCATTCTTTGCATTCAACATGCAGTTTGACTTTGATGAGAATATAAAGGGTGACTTAGAAGTACATGCGTCAGGTACAGAAAGCTTGATGGCTAACGAAGTACGTAGTCAACGTTTGATGCAGTTCTTACAAGTAGCACAGAATCCAGTACTTGCACCATTTGCTAAGATGGATTATATTATACGTGAGATTGCTAAGAGCATGGACTTAGATCCTGATAAGGTGACTAACTCTATTGCTGATGCAGCTATACAAGCTGAGATCTTAAAAGGTTTTCAAGCACCAGCGCCAACACCAGAGCAAGGCGTAGCTGGTCCTGAAGGTCAAGGCCCACAAAGTGTAGCTGATACTACTGGGGGTGGAGGTTCACAGATAGGTATGGGTACAGCACCACTACCAGAAGAGCAAGGATTTACAGGTAATGCACCTCAAGCAGTTGGTTAATGATAAAGAATGCTACGAGCAGTTTCAAAAACACATAGATGAAATAATAAACATAAGACAACGTGCGTTGGAAACAGCCAATGAACCGCATGTTATGCACAGACAGCAGGGTGCAATAGACGTACTAAGAAAACTAAAGTTACTGAGGGAAACGGTAAATGGACCAACCAACTGAGGAAGAACGTCTTGAGTTTGTAAAGTCTTATGGTGTAGAACCTGTAACAGACATAAACACTGACCTTACATTCAAAGATGCTGCTAAGACTGTAGCTGAGATGACTCCTATAATAGGAGATGCTATGGCAGCAAAAGAGATCTATGACGAGCTTCAGAAAGAAGACCCTGACTACCGCTTTGTTGCTGTACTAGGTGGTGCTGCTCTAGTAGGTGCAGTTCCAGGTATTGGAGATGTTGCTGCTAAAGGTATACGTAACGCAGCAGATATGATAAAACGTATAGAGGTTGACCCTAATGCTTTAGGTATGATGGGTGGTAACATTAGGATAAAGCCTAAAAAATCAGAGTCTTTTAAACTAGACGATATGTATAGGGATGATTTTGATTGGGGTAAATTAAATCTTAAAGACTCAGAAGTTGCAGAACTAGCTAACGTACAAAAAAGTTATTTGGAAGCAGGTGGCGGTGCAAAAGCTGTAGAAGCTGCAGAAAAGAAAGTACAGGATAATATTGAGTCAAGAATACCTGCAATAACAGAAGCATTAAAATATAAATTAAAAACATCAGATAAGGGTGTTGTAAGTCTTGATGACTATAAAGATGCTGTAGAAGCTACCGTTAGATTTGATACAGTAGAAGAAGCAGCAGAAAGTATATCAGATCAAAAAGCTATACTAAATAAGATGGGTCCAAGTATGATGGACGATATGCTTTACGATGACAAAATATCTGGAGCCTTTGAACAGTTACCAGACAATGAAACTTTTCAATATATACTTGAAAATGGACTAGATAGATCCTTAGTAGATTGGGCTGTAAAAGAAGAAGCTATACGTAAGTCTTTTAATAATTATAAGAAAGCAGCTAATAAGTCAGCCGCACCAACAGATGTATGGTCCTACCCAGAACAACTATATGACTCAGCAGATACATCTATAAATGTTAGTAAGAAACCTGCAGGTTATAACGAATTAAAAAAACGTGGTGAGATAAAAGATGGTGATGTTATTGTTGACATTGGTGGTGGGCGCTTTGATAACTTAGTAGAAGATGCTGCTGAAGAAGGTGCAACTGTAAAAGTTTACGATCCATTTAATAGAACACCAGAACATAATGCAGCAGTTGTTGATTCTGTAAAAGATGGACAGGCTGATATGGCTATGTCTCACAATGTATTAAATGTTATACAAGAAGATAAAAACATTATTGACATTGCTATACAGGCAGAGAATGCAATAAAACCAAATGGTAAAGCACACTTTTCTGTGTACGAAGGTACGGGTAAGGGTGAAGGAAAAATTACAACCAAAGGTTATCAAAGAAATGAAAAGACTCAGGCATATGTACCTTTAATAGAACAGGTATTTGGTGAGGGTAACGTTACCAGAAAAGGCAAGATAATAACAGCTACTAAAAATGCACAAGGATTTAGTGAGGGCGGTATGGCTTTAGAAGAACAGATGAATATGAATTTTGGTGATGTGCCAGATAACACAATAGGTATAGATCCTGTGTCAGGTAATGAGATACCAATGGGTTCTACAGCAGAGAATGTACGAGATGATATACCAGCTAACCTAAGTGAAGGTGAGATAGTTGTAGCTGCTGACGTAGTAAACTTTCATGGTGTAAAACTATTTGAAGACCTACGTGCTGAAGCTAAGATGGGTTACCAAGAGATGTCACAAGACGGACGCATGGGTGGTGAACCTATGAATGATGACATGGGAATGGACATAGAACTTTCTGAGTTAGACTTAGAAGTAATGGATGATGAAGCACCTGTACAAATGAACAGGGGTGGAAGATCTATGGCTGACTACAAAGATGTAGCAAAGAATAGAGACATAAAAACCCCTAAACGTACTGCCCCACGTAAGACACACGCAGAGATAATGGCTTCAGCTTTTAGTAATGATGATAAAAAAGACAACTCCCCAGCAGCTATATCTGCTAGAGTTCAGGCCAGAAAAGATAAACCAAAGAATAGATTTGAAGCTATACGAAACAGACTAAGAGATGTATTTGATGGTGATGATGAGCCTGATCGTCAGTCTAGGTTTGACTTTGGCTTTAGTGGTAATCCAATGGAACGTGCCGCACGTAAATATGGATCACCAGCATCAGCAACAAAGAATGAATCACTAAGAGCAGGTCAGGTAGCAAGTACATACACAGGAGGCCAAGAGCCTGTAAATAACTCAGTACGTTACTATGATCAACCATTCTACAAAAGACTTATGGAAGGTCTAGGCTTTGATGAAGGTGGTATGGCAACACAGGAACTATCATTACCAACACCTGTAGAAGATACAAACCTCATAGGTGGTGAAGCCCAGTTCAATCAACCCTTCTATGACCCTGATCAAAAGGGTGGCTTTGACATGGAAAACGCCTATGTTGATCAAGTAGAAGGTGGTACAGGTGGTCCTGTACTTGAGATGCGTGAGTACATGAACGATGAAGGTCATAGAATATTTATTACCTTTATAGATGGTGTAGCACAAATGGAGATACCTGCTGGTTACTATCCAGTGGGTGAAGGTGTAGCTGTAGCTCCTACCCCTGCAATAGGCGGTAGCGGTGGTTCTGATTCTGGAGGAGGTATGGATATGCCAACACCAGATCCTGTTAACTATAAAGAGCTAAGTCTTGAAGAATTAACTGAGATGGTAAATAGTCAAGGTGATTTGAAAGGTGATGTAATAGCATCAGGTTTGGGATTACTAAATCCTTTAATGGGTGCAGCAGTTAAGTTTGCAATGTGGAATCAAACAAGACAAGTAAAGAGAGAGATAGAACGTAGATTAACATCTAATGAAACTTCAAATGTAGATAAGATGCGCTATCAAAACTTACTTGAGATTACAGAAAGAGAAACACCTACACTACTAGATAAGATACTAGGAAGAGACTTTGAAAAGACTGTAGGTCAAATACCTAAACCAGTAACACCTGATACAGATTTTGCTGATCCTACTATGGCAGGTGGTCAACCTTACAATCCGGGAGCAGGAAGTGTTTACACACCAAATGATCAAACAGCAAGTCAAACTACAACTCCGGGAGTAGATGATGGGCTTAGTAATGAGCTTAAAACACAAATTGAACAAGCATCTGCAGACGCTGCAAGTGCAGCTTTTGGTTCCCCAAGTAAAACTGTTAAACCTGTAGGTAATGATGACTTCCTTGAGGCTGTTAAAAATGATCCAGATTCTTTCTTACCACCCCCGTCTTCAAATGACAATAATGATTCACCTATCTCCAGGCCACCTACACCTGCAGCTAAACCCTCACCTATATATGATAATGTTGCAGCAGGTGATTATGATGATGACTCAACAGGTGTTTACAAAGGCGGCATGATGAGGAAAAAGAAGAAGAAGAAATCCAAATAACTATAAGGCTACTCAGCTACGGCTGACCCCAACATAAGGAAAAAACAAATGGCCGATACCGAAACCAACCCAATGGTAAAACCACCTATTCCAAAAGTAGTGATAGGTAGAAGTGGATACCTTACTAATGAAGAACGTATCAAGAAAGATGAAGCTGAACTAGAAGAAATGAAAAACAAAGCTAGGGCAGCAGCAGGTATAACTGATGAAGAAGAAACCACTGAAGCTGAACCCAATGGCGAAGAGCCTAAAGCTGAACCAGTTCAGACAAAGAGTGATACCAAACAAGAAGAGAAACCAGAAGCCAAAGCACAAGAAGATGATGAGCTAAGTGCTGAAGAGAAGAACTTCAAGAAACGTTATGGTGATCTACGCAGACATCAACAGGACAAAGAGAAAGAGTTTACTTCTAAGATAGAAGCATTAGAATCTCAACTATCTAAGGCTGCTAATAAACAGCTTGTATTGCCTAAGACTGATGAAGAGCTAGAAGCTTGGACTAAAGAGTATCCTGATGTAGCGTCTATTATAGAAACTATAGCTGATAAGAAGTCTAAGAGTGCAGCTAAAGATATAGAAGCTCGTATGGCTGAACTAGAAGAGATGCGACAAAATGCACACCGTGATAAAGCTGAAGCAGAACTTGTTAAGATGCATCCTGACTTTATAGAGATACGTCAAGACGATACGTTTCATAACTGGGCAAAGGAACAACCTAAGTGGGTACAAGATGCTTTGTATGAAAACGTAGATGATGCAAAGTCTGTATCACGTGTAATAGATTTGTATAAAGTAGACAATGGTATTACTAATAAGAAGAAAGCTAAACCTAATGAGAAAGCAGCAGCATCTTCAGTTAAGACAAAAAGTGCAGCCGCACCAGAGCCTGACGAGTCAGCTAAAATGGTTCGCGAGTCTGAAGTAGCTAACATGTCTATGAAAGAATACGAGAAGCGTCAAGAAGAAATACTAGATGCTCAACGTAATGGAAACTTTATTTATGATATGTCAAGAAAGTAGTTGACATTTTAAGTATCATAGATAAAACTATAGCATATACACAATAACTAAAGTGTGTATGCTTTAATCAAGCACTAGCCACACAAAAGAACTACCTCTAAGTATAGGCCCAGCGCAGAGAGAAAGCGCATTCTCAAAGCATAGCTGACTACCCTAAAACAAAGAGCCTCTTCATCGTGGGTATGTAGTGTTAATTCAACGCCATATCTATATAAGGAGATTTAACTATGGCTATAGGAACCGCAGGTGGGGGTTTTACTAATAATTTTAGCCCCATTATGTACTCAAAACAGGCACAAATTGCATTACGCAAAGCGTCTGTTGTAAGCGCAATCACTAACAATTCATACTTTGGTGACATTGCAAATCAAGGGGATGTTGTACGCATCCAAAAAGAACCAGATGTAACTGTAAACGCATTACAGCGTCACACAGGTATAACTGTAGAGAAACTAGCTGACACTGACTTTCAGTTAACCATTGACAAAGCTAACTATTTTGCTTTTAAAATGGATGACATTGAAGAGCAGTTCTCACATGTTGACTTCGTATCTTTAGCTGCAGACAGAGCAGCATATAAGATGGCTGACTCAATAGATGCTGACATTCTAATGTACATGACAGGTACTAACCCTGCCAATGGTCAGTATGCAACTACTGTATCAGGTACTGCACAGCACCCAACAGGGAGTGAGATCAACGGTGAATTTTTGAAGGTGAACCAGTTAGACATGTCTGACATGAACAACATCACAACTTCAGCTTCAAGTTCTACAACTGGTGACTCCATTCCACTAGTGCCTAGACTACCAGGTGCTGCAACCAAAGCTACCAACTCAGCTTCGCCATTGCAACTTATTGCAAGAATGGCACGTCAGTTAGACACAGGAACTGTGGACTCACGTGGACGATACTTGGTTGTTGATCCAATCTTCATGGAAATGTTGAAAGATGAAGACTCACGTCTTTTAAATTCAGACTTCGGTGGAGGCGGTCTACAGAATGGCTTGGTTGCAGGAAACATTCACGGCTTTAAAGTCTATGTTTCAAACAACCTACCTACAGACGGTACTGGACCAGGAACTTCTGGTGTAACTGCACAAGATGACAACTTCGGTATCATCCTAGCAGGTCAAGAAGAAGCTGTAGCAACTGCAGAGCAAGTCTCTAAAGTTGAGAACTACAGAGATCCTGACTCATTTGCAGACATCGTACGTGGTATGCACCTTTACGGACGTAAGATTTTACGCCCACAAGCATTGGTGACAGCACGTTACAACGCTGCATAATCAAGATAAACTTAGAGGCTGGCTTTTGCTGGCCTCTTCGTGCATTTAACAAAAGGACATTCTCATGGGTACTATTACTACAGCAATGTGCAACAGCTTCAAGCAAGAGCTACTTGGGGGTGTTCACGACTTAGACACACACACATTAAAGATAGCTCTAATTAAACCATCACCTACAGGTAACTTTAATAAAGCTACAACTAACTACTCTCAGTTGACAGGTAGTTCAGATGAAGCTACAGGAACAAACTATAGTGCAGGAGGGCAGGGATTGGATTCGCCTGTCATTTCATTATCAGGGGATACGGCACTTGTAGACTTTGCAGATGAAGTATTCACTAACCTGACAATCACGGCTGCTGGTGCTTTACTGTACAACAGTTCAGCCAGTAACAAAGCAATAGCTGTATTCTCGTTTGGCTCAAACGTGGCATCGACAGCAGGTGACTTCACTGTTATCTTTCCTACAGCAGATGCATCCAACGCAGTCATACGTATAACGTAAAGGTAATACAATGGCATTAGTACTAAAAGACCGTGTACGTGAAACCACTACTACTACAGGAACATCAAACCTAACTCTTGGTGGTGCAAGTGCTACCTTCGATACATTTGCATCAGTCATGTCTACTAATGACACGACTTACTACGCCATTGTGCATACAGCTAATGGCACTGATGAGTGGGAAGTAGGAGTAGGTACATACAGTGGCACTAACACACTAACACGAACTACAGTACTATCTAGTTCAAACAGTGGATCAGCAACAAACTTCTCAGCAGGAACTAAGTTTGTATTCATAACTTTACCTGCTAGTGTTGCTGCTCACCTTGACCCTGCATCTAACGATCACGATTTAAACTCTATAATCTCTTTTGGTAATCACGACACAGATGATCTATCAGAAGGGTCTACTAATTTATACTTCACAAACGCTAGAGCAGATGCACGTGTAGAGGCATCAACAGCTTTTGATGCAGCAGGTTCAGCCGTTGCACTAGCAATAGCTTTGGGATAGCAATATGGCAAATACATTTCTTAGAAAGACTTCACGTAGCATAGGCACATCAGCCACCATAGTGGGAAGCTACACAGTAGGGAGCAGCACAGCTACAACCGTTATCGGTTTGTCTTGTGCTAATAGAACTACTGCAGCTATAACAGTTGATGTAGCACACAATGATGGATCTAACGATACATTTTTGGTTAAACAAGCTACGGTCCCTAGCGGAGGCAGTCTTGTTGTCGTAGGAGGTGATCAAAAAGTCGTTCTACAAACAAACGATAAGATTAAAGTGACATCAAGTGCTGCCTCCTCTTGTGATGTAATGATGAGTATATTGGAGATTACCTAATGGGTAAGTCAAAAGATTTAGCGTCAGGAAACAGTGCAGCTTATGTAGAAACCGCTGGCGATACTATGAGTGGTAAGCTAACAGTTCAAAATGACCAAGATATTACAGGTAATATTACTCATAATCCATCAGGATCTGGCAATAAATATCTATTCTTAAATGCTGCATCTAGTGGTGATGGACATATTCTTTTTCAAAGAGCAGGATCAAATAAGTATCAAATATCCTCTGATACCTCTAATAATCTATTTACTTGGAATTATGCAAAAAACGGTACATCGTTTAGAATAAATGCTGATGGTAGTATTATAATGCCTCACCAGCCTAGTTTTTCTGCATACAGAGATGCAGGAACTGTTACTTCAGGTAATGTTTATATTTTTGACCACACTAATTATAATATTGGAAATATGTATAACACATCCAATGGTAGAGCAACAGTTCCAGTAGCTGGGAGATATCTTGTAACTATTTGGGTAATGAGTGAAAACAATGCTACATGGAATAATAGATATCTTAGACTTAGAATAAATGCTACAGGTGCTTCAGCCGTAGGTTATAAAAATATATATGGTTCTAACGGTGGAAGTGTTCATCATCAGTGGTCTTGGTCAGGTGTAATTTCATTAAATGCAAATGATTATATTGACCTATATAGTGATAATTTTGACGTATACGGTAATGATGCTAAGTATAGTAACTTTTCTATGCACTTATTGAGTTAGGACACAGACATGGCATACATAGGACAGTCACTAACCGAAGGTACAAGAAGGGCGCAAACATATACAGCTACTGCTGGACAAACCACATTTAATGCTGTATACTCTATTGGAAACCTAGACGTATATCAAAACGGAATACTATTACAACCTGCTGATTACACAGCTACCACAGGAACTACAGTTGTGTTAGGCGCTGCTGCTGCACTAAACGATGAGATAACTATTATATCTCACAACATATTCAGCGTAGCAGATACACCCACACTATCAGGTGGTGGTACATTTGCAAGCAGCATTAGAGCTACACTGTTTGATACAACACAGAACACAACTAAGACAGCGTTGTTTCAGACTAATGATCAGACTATGGGTACAGACACAACTATACCTAGCTCACACAATGCTAGTTGTAATGGACCTCTAACAATAGCGTCAAGCATAACGCTTACAGTTAATGGGAACTTGACAATCATATGAGTACTTTACACGTAGAAAACTTAAAAGGTCTTAGCTCTGGCAGCAATGCCAATAAGATTATCGTACCGTCTGGTCAGACGCTTGATGCTAGTAATGGTTTTATTTCACCTAATGGATATGTCCTTCAAGTAAAACGAGGGTTTGACGGTTCAACTGTTACCGTCAATAATGCAGAAGTTAGCGGTGCTTCAGTTACATTAAATAGATTAGATGCAAGTTCTAATTTTATTATTACAGTTCAAGCGGCTGTTGTTAGACCAGCAACTAGTGGTTGGCACTCTATGGGTTATAAAGTTAATAGTGGTTCTAGTGTTTTATATAATGCTAAAGATGATAATAGTTGGGTTACTATGGCTCTAACTTTTGAAGAAACTAGTTTAACTGATGCAGTAGGCGCATCTTTAACTTTTACAGCGAGGCAACAAACTTCTGTAGCTCAAAACGACCAGTTTAAAAACTCTGTTATTGTAGTAATGGAGATAGCAGCATGAGCATTCTCAAGGTAGACACCATAAACGAAAAGACTAGTGGTAATGGGGTGCAGATTGCTGGTCATGTTGTTCAGGTTGTACAAGGAACATCCACGACATATACAACTGTTGGTTCGGCTAACACACATACGGATACGGGATTAACAGCAACGATTACACCCAAGTTTTCAAACAGTAAGATTTTAATTCTACATCATGCGTCTATGGTTTATTTAAATAATCAAGACGCTATTATAAGACTACTTAGAGGTAGTACAAACATACACCAACTAAATATGTATAGCACTGTTACAACGTATTGTATGACCACTGCTGCTTTTCAATTTCTTGATAGCCCCTCTACTACTAGTGCTACTACTTACAAAACTCAAGCATATAAAAATGTGGGTACTTTATTATATAATTACGCCAATGAGGTTCCATCTACTGCAACACTTACACTTCAGGAGATAGCCCAATGAGTTCTATCTTAAAAGTTGATACGATACAGAACACTGGCGGTACTACTGGGTTAACTATAGATAGCAGTGGTAGGGTGTTGAACCCTAATGTAATTGCTTGGTTTGTAAATAAAACCAGCAGTCAAACAGCTTCTGGGGCAGATGAGCTTGTTACTTGGAATACTGTTACTTTAAACCAAGGCAGTGGTTTTCAAACTTCTGGTGGTAATGCTAATAAGTTTGTTGCTCCAGTTCATGGTATATACTTTTCTGGTGGCACATTTTTAACACCAAGTGACACAAATACAAACGATATTATGGTTAAGCATAATTCCACTACTGTTATTAGAACAAGGAACTCTCAATCTAGTGGTCATAAGTCATATAATTTTACTTGGGTGGGTGAAATGGATGCAGGTGATACTCTGTCTTTGGCGATACAACAAAGTGGTAAAATCCTTTATGGCGATTCAAGTGTGTATTGGACAAGTTGGCATGGATACTTAATAGGATAGGAAAAATGACAGATATAGCAACAGCATTAACAGAACTAGGCGTAACCGAATGGGTGTTACGTGGAGAGCCAACAAACAAAGTTGAGTTTGAGACTATGTTCCGCAAGGTCATGGGCGCAGATAGCAACGGCTCTGCCATAGAAAGCTCAGACCCATCACACTTCGGTACAACGTGGGATGCAGTCAAAGCTAAGAAGGATGCCCTTGTAGCAGCAGAACCCATGAGGCTACTGCGTGAAGAACGTAACCGTAGAATAGCAGAGACAGATTGGTGGGCATCAAGTGACCTAATCCTGACTGATGCACAGAAGAAGTACAGAACTGACTTGCGTGACATAACTAAAAGCGCAACCAGTTTAGATGATGTATCATGGCCTACAAAACCATAGGAGTATAAAATGGCAGAGATTAAAGTAACAGTAACCGACACAGAACTAAAGTGTCTTGAGTATGCAGCAGCAGTTCCACAAGATTGGGCAGACAATGCTTTGACTAACAGAGCTAGAATAGCAAAAGACGAAATCATTGCGGCTTTGGTTACTCATTGCAACGCAAATAGTGTGGCTATTGCGACAGGCGAAGATGCACAAGTAACACAAGCATTTGATCTTAAAGTTGTTAAAAAAGCATCAGAAGTAGAAGATACCAAACCTGAGTAAGGATAAAAATGGCTTATATTGGTAGTAGTCCGACAAAGGTAGTTAGCAGACAATCAGCTAACATTTTTACATATACAGCCACGGCTAATCAGACAGCTTTCACTGGCGCTGACACAGATGGTAATACGCTTGCTTGCACCCCTTCAGACATCATGGTTCATATGAATGGGTTAAGATTAGAAGAGAGCGACTATACCGCAAGCACAACTACGGTAACGCTTGGTTCTGGCGCAGCGGCAGGGGATGAAGTTACGATCACTGCTTTTCTAACGTTTGAGCGTGATGCAGCAGTAACTAATGTTGCTGACAATGTGGTTGACGAAGCCAATCTGAAAGTAAGTAACACTCCCACCAATGGTTATTTTCTTTCAGCGCAGTCTGGTAATACTGGCGGTTTAACATGGGCAACTCCACCGTCAGGTTATTCTGATACAGATGTTGACGCACACTTACTGACTGCAGGAGTTACGCTCGATGCTACGAATGATCGGGTTGGTGTGGGCACTGGTACTCCTGCTCAACTTCTACATCTGGCCTCTTCTGCCCCAGATTTAAGAATAGAAGACACAGATGGTGGATATGCCGACTTTAACATTGACGGTGGAAGTATTGAGCTACGTGCAGATCAAGGAAACTCTGTAAGTTCGTCATCAATCAAAATGTTTATAGATAACACAGAACGTATGCGTATTGGAGCATCAGGACAAATAGGCTTGTCTGGAGCCAACTATGGTTCAAGCGGTCAATATTTAAAATCTAACGGCTCTAATGCGCCAAGTTGGGCCAGTGTTTCATCTGGCTATGGTTCTGGTGATAGCCCTACTTTTAACAACTTAACCATCCAAGGTGCTTCAACTTTTAGCAGCAGTGCGACTTTTAGCAGCTCAGTTACGGTTTTTGGTTCATTTAATAATTACTCTGATGATAGACTAAAAGTTAAAAGTAATAATATCCCTGAAGCACTTAGCAAAATTAGTCAGATGAATGGTTTTTACTACAAAGATAGCGATGCTATTACAGACATTAAAAAAGGTAAAGATAAAGAGGGTAATCAATTATATCAAGAAAAGGAAACTACTCAAAAGTTGGGTGTCTCTGCTCAAGAGTTAGAAGCGGTTTTACCAGAGGTAATTTCCAAATTAGACAGTTCTGTATCAGCAACAAACACAGAATATCTTGCAGTAGATTATACAAAAATTGTTCCTCTTTTAATTGAGGGTATTAAGGAACTCAAAACAAAAGTTGAAACTCTTGAAACTAAAGTAGCAGCATTGGAAGGTGGCTAATGAGCAACGCAAGAAAACTAGCAGATAATCTTCCTAGTGAGGGCAGTCTCTCTGAACGCAACATGATTATCAATGGGGCGATGCAGGTGGCGCAGCGTGGAACGTCAAAAACACTTGTTAATGGACAAATAAATTTTTGTACAGATCGCTGGCATCTATATTATGCAGGGTTTGATAATTTTGCAGGAACTTTAACAC
>Ga0209634_1000814_pt1 | contig 23558 bp, 22 predicted proteins | sample LinPmetageLP40_FD_184043 | JGI IMG/M metagenome (GOLD analysis project Ga0209634, IMG submission 184043) | Marine viral communities from the Pacific Ocean - LP-40 (SPAdes) (version 2) | ecosystem: Environmental > Aquatic > Marine > Oceanic | place: Pacific Ocean | collected 2010-08-26 | reverse complement strand
CCAATTTTACCAATTTTAAGGGTTCTGCTTTTTTAGCTTCTACTTCTGCTTCTGTTGGTGCTGCAGCAGCCCCTGGTGCTTTTTTAGCTGTTGGTACTGCTTCATCTGGTGCTTTTTTAGCTGTTGGTACTGCTTTTCCTTGTGCTTTTTTACCTTCTCCACCTATCATTTCATTCTTAATTATTTTTTTCTTTTTTTTAGATTTGTCTTTATATGAAGATATTTTTTTTTGCGATATATTCCGATTCATATATAATTACTAAATATTTTATTAAATAATTCTCAACGATTTCAATAATAATCCTAATGAAACACAAAATCCAATAATAGAATAATAGGATAGGGTTCCTGATTTTTTATTTTTATCTTTCGAAAAATGAAATCCATTTACACTAATTTTTCCTTTATATGCCATTACAATTGATGCTAAATTTATTAATACAAATAATATGAGTAATATAGTGTTTGAAAGGTGTGTTGATACATTTATAGTGGTAAATAAGCATAACAAATATGCTATTACAGATACGACTAAAATACTATATATAGGGGTATTAGTTTTTTTGTTAACTGTTTTGAATATAGTTGGTAATACATTTTTCTTAGAAATACCATATATTTGTCTACTACTAAATAAAATAGTTAGTAAAATTGTGTTAAATATTGAGAACAATGTTATTACATTAATTACTTTAGTACTTTTACTACCAAGTAAAACATTATATGCTTCCGTAATTGGATTAATAATAGTTCCTGCTTTATTGTATCCAAGTAATTTATTGACTGATAAAGAAACCCCTATATAGAGAACAATAACACTCACTAATGAATATATCATTCCTTTAGAAATATTTTGTTTAGATTTAATTGTATCATCTGCTAATTTTGGAATGGTTTCGAATCCAGCATACGCAAAAATAGATATAAACGCGCCATAGATAACACCATCCCAGGATATATCTTTCGATTTATTTTTGGTAATATTTGTTAGTTTATTGTCATAATTTCCAAAAAAGCATAATAAAATTAATAGGATCAAAGTACCAGTTTCTAATATTGAAATTCCTATATTTACATTGCTAGTTGTTTTAACATCATAAATATTGATAATAGTGGGTATTAAAATAATACTAATTAATATTAAGTTGTATGATACATGTTTGAATAATTTGTTCAATATGTTAGAAAAAGCCAAACACAATGTTACTAACATCAATATGCCAATACCTATTAATCCATATGCTATTACTTTTTTGAATCTATTATTAGTTAAACCAATTGTAATATAGTCATATTCAGATGATGATGAGTCAAAATGATTGCTTAGATCTGAATAACTTAATGCTGTAAATATACTGATAATACCACCAATTAAAAAGGACAGCCATGTATAATTTTTACCATGTTTTGTCGTTAAATATAATAATGAATATATACCAGCACCAACAATATAGCCTAATCCTATAAAATAGATATCATATAGTTTTAATTTTTTTTCCATTATAATTAAACTATACAATTAAAATTGAATATATGTAAATAACAAAAAATAATGTAAACACTTTCCACAATGTTTGAAAAATGCGATATATTCCCTTTAACATCACATTGTTATAAAAAAGGCCATGAACGATGTATTGAACCAATTGATATAGAAGAAGTCAACCATTATTGTGGTCCACAAAATCGATGTTGTATAGATTGTTATTATGGATTTTTGCCAGTATGTGTAATATTTGATTTGGTAAGTTGTTTTTCGATACAATGTATAAAATAATATTTTTAATTATTAATGAAACTTAATAGAGAAATACGAAATATAATAATAGTGTATGGAATTGGGTTAATATATTGGATAAGTATAGTAATATATAGAGAATTTACAAATAAAGATATAGATTTTTTAAGAATAAATAGATTTTTGAATTGTAATGGATGGTGTATTAGTCATTTTTTCCATTATATTGTGTTAGGATATTGTGCTCCAAATTATTGGATATATATTATATTGATTGGAATAATATTTGAATGTATAGAATTTGGATTGAATAATATATCACCATTTATAGATAGTAAAATAATTGAAGATACTATTATAAATACAATTGGTGTATTAGTTGGAATAGGAATATACAAATTATATCCTAAAAAAATAGATTTGTATTCCTTAATTTTCATTTAAATCGTTTATTAAATTCCGATTAAATATTAAATCGCGCAGGGTTCCATATCCTAATATGCTATGTGCTGTTAGAACACCACCCATTAATGCTCCAGTAAATCCTAGCATACATACATCTTGTCCAGTTAAATAAAAATTATTAATAGAAGTTATTGGTCGTATCAAATCCATATTTGAATAGCGCAATGTATTTGATTCTAAACCATAGCCTTCACCATCTAAACATCCTAAATAATGATTATTTGTTAATGGTGTTGCCATTTCATAATGTGTGACTTTACCTTTTGTTTTTGGATAATATTTGTATAATCCTTCGTTTAACATGCGTTGTGCTAAGACTTCCTTTAGTTCTTTGTATTCTAAATCTCGTTTTGTACACGACTCATGTTCCCAACTAGAAAACCATTCCTTTTTTGCCATACAAAGAACAATAGCATTACTTTTTCCAGGATATCTATTTTTCCAACTCTTGTCTTTTGCCGAAGAACTAGAAATAAACATTGGCATTGGATTTTTTGTTATATCTTTTTCAAATTCGGTTATTAGCGATTCATAGTCTTTATTTGGATAAATCCATAAATTAGAATCTCTAAGTTCAAGTTCCTCAGACGTTCCATCTAGGTTAATAAAGCAATATATAAATCCAACAGAGTTTCCGATTTTATTATTTAATTTAGTATATTTTTTTATATTTTTTGATTCTAATAGTTCTGAAGGTATCAATGAATTTAATGTTGAATTTAATCCAATAGCACTTACTATATTTTTAGAATATATCTTGTCTCCATTTTCCATAATAACACCTTTTACGGTATTGTTTTCTATTATCAAATTTTCAACCTTTTTTCCAACTAATACACGCCCACCATGTTCTTCAATTGTTGGAATAATATTTTTAGTAATTTCACTTGGTCCACCTTTTGGAAAATACCCACCATTAAGATAATGATTAGAAATACTAGCATGAAGAAAAAAATTGCTTTTTTTCGGAGTAATGCCATAATCACCAAATTGACCACATAATACTCTTATAAGTTCTTCATTGTTAGTTATTTCACTTATAACATCATAAGTACTTCTATTAATATAAGTATAATAGTCATTATCCCAATATTTTAAGTAAATATCAACTAGATATCTTATCCATTTGCTTTTAATAATTTTTGTATTAAAAAACAAATTTAAACTAGATACCTTTTTAACTAATTCAACGTATTTTATAATGTTATGTTTTTCATTACAAAATGATTTTGATAATTCATTAATAAAATTAGATTCGCCAGCTTTAAATAAATAGGTTTTATCTTCAATATGTATTTCATCATACACATTTTCATTTTTTTCACCCATTTTACACCATTCAATTGGATTAGTTGTTATTAAATCTAACATTAATTTCCATTTATTAATGTTACCAATATAATGTATACCAGTTTCATGTTCTATACCTTTTTCTTCAAATACATGACAACACCCTCCAGCCACATAATGTTGCTCTAATACTAATACTGTTTTACCAACTTTAGATAAATATGCCCCACATGCTAATCCACCAATACCACTTCCAATAATAATTGTATCAATATTATTTGGTAATTTATTTTTATTATATCGATCACGTGTAATACATGTTCTTTTATAATGTGAGGTATCATATTTAGAACGATTACTATATTGTTTTGGAATTCTCTGAATGTCTGTTATTTTAAAAAGAAGATAGATCATAAATCCTAAAAATATTAGACTTATCATCATTTTATAGTATAATTTAGTTGTCTTTAAAATATTTTCTAACTAATAATTATATGATCAATATAGAAGCAGTTAATTTTGTATTGTTAGTTATTATCTTATTTTTAGTAATAATATATTTAGTTACACAATGTGTTAAAGAAACATTTTATAATCCAACCTTACAAGTAAGGAATTTTACAAATTCTCCTATAAATTAAAATTGATATAAAAATATATTAATAATTATAAATAATGTCAACTATTTTAGAACAATTACCAATTGAGTTATGGAATATTATACTTATATTTTCTGATTCAAAAAGTAGTAAAAATTTTATGTATGTGTGCCATCTATACAAATTGTTTAACAAGGAAACTTTGATTGAAATAAATAAAAATTATATTTATGACTATATTGTATCTCCATCATTACTGAATATTAATATTTATAAATTATTTAATACAATTGAAGAAATTAACACAAAATCAAAATATATAACTATTTATGCGAGTTTATTTGAAAATATGTGTTATTTAGATAGAGAACTAATAAATATAGACGAAAGTTTGCTTCTAAGAAATCATTTAGAAAGTAAAATAAAAGATGTAAAATTAAAACAAAAATTTCAACATTTGACAAATAAAATAATAGATTATGGCTGTAAATCTAAAAATAATAATATTAAAATGATTCAATGTTTATAATTATTATATTGTATAATAGTATAAAATGGCTAAGGGAAGTATTAATTTAGAAATGGTTAATTGTGTATTATTGGTTGTAATTCTTATTTTAGTAATTGTATGTTGCATTAAACAAACCAAAAATGAAGGGTTTTATGATAATGGTACGTGTGATCCGATAAACACAACCAAAAACGACCGTAAATTTTGTGTTAACTTACGAGGTCCTGAATGTATAAATCATGAGAAATGTCACTGGAATTATGTTGAAAATGGTCCAAATGGTCAAAATGGTCTAAATGGTCCAAATGGTCCAAATGGTCCAAATGGTCTAAATGGTCCAAATGGTCCAAATGGTCCAAATGGTCCAAATGGTCCAAATGGTCCTTGAAATGATGGTGATCTGGCAAAACTATAAATGTATTTGTTAACTATACATATCTTTTAATTCGACATTATCTAAAAGTAATTCTATAAAATTGCTTGTACTATTTTTATCACATTTATTAAGAATATCATTATTTTTATATTTTAATTTTAATTCATTAAAAAATTGGATAATATCATATGAATAATATGATAGAAAAAAATCAATTTGTTGTTCGGCAGTAATCATTATAAATACAACATAAATAATACATATATATTAAGACGCAGTATTATCATAAACAAATAATAGTAATTTCATTAAAAATAGTTCTTTATCTGTTTTTATTTTAAGATTATGTGAATTCAAAAATGTTTGGACGTCATCATGTACATCAAGCAATTTGTCAAATACTAATTCATTACCACTATTTTTAGAAGACCAATAGATTAATTCTTTGGCTGTATATAATGTATCTTCTGTTATAGTTTCATTTTTAATTTGTGTTTTTTTTTTGGTATCATTCTTTATATGTTCTATAGTTGTATTGAATTTAGTTTTTTTACCCCAAGCACATTCCATTTAATTATTTAGAATATAATTATATATTATTACTAATGTTTTTACGCAAATTATGTTGATTTTCTACTTTTGTTTGATTTTTTTCTATAAATAGATTTTTTTTTAAGATTTACAGATTCTATTTTATTGTTTTCTCTAAATTTTCTAATTTTATCTAATATTTGGTCTTTAACTTTACTATCTATAAATTCATCTAATACAGTTTCTAATAATTTATTAGATAATGGCGGCATAGTATAAGTAGTATTATAGAAAATATGATTGTTTTCCAGTTTAAGTTTTTTTTGTGTTAAATTGTTATGTTTTATAGTTTCTAATATAGATACTTCAAGAGTATGTTTTTTTTCTTTTATGTTTTTTAAATAAGTATTAAGTTTTTTAATTGTAACATTTTGGGAATCCCATTCTATTATATCATTTGACAGTTGAGATAAGTGACTCATTATATGTTTAATATAATATTTTTTTCAATAAAATACCTAATATTATAAGCACTAATATAAACGTAAGTATAAAGATTATTATAATTAACATGAAATAGGGATAAATACGATTATAAGTATATGAAATAATTGGTTCAAGTAATGTCAATTGTATTTTATTAATATTTTCGGGTGTATTTAAATTTTCAAGTAATTTATCAAATAATTTGTTTGTCAAATTGTTTATCATTAAGATACACTAAGGTTTTTTATTTTAAAAAAAAACTTCCAATTTATTAATGAATATTAATTCAATTGACTTAAATCATATATCTTTAGAAAAATCACTAAAAAATTCATATGATATAAAATATAACAATATGCCATTACATTTTTGGACTCCAAAATTATTGATTCCATTTGGGGTAGATACTAAATTCAATAATTATTTTTTGAATTGTGAAATAGATGGAGAAACAAATAACTTAAAATTATTTGAATATTTTATAGAACAGTTGGAAAATAAATTTATAGAATTATTAGATATTAAAAAGACATGTCTAAATTCACAATTACGATATACAGATAGAAATAGTATAATATACACTAAATTTTTAGAAAAAAATAAACAAATATTAACAACCATTAAAGATTTAAAAAATAAACATATGACAATTTATGATATAGAAAAAAATATGGAATGTAAACTATATTTAAGTCTTAATAAATTATGGTATAAAAATGATAAATATTATTACAAGTATACAATTAAAGAACTTATAATATATTAATTGCGTTCTTTAAATATTAAAAAAAACAGTATTTTATTTATAAATGTCATCTATTGAAATATTAGATTATAAAACTATAGATTTAAATAAAATTATATACAATGATCCCGAAAAGGTAAAGGGTGGAAGTTATATGTCTATTCCATTGTACAATAACAATCCAATTTATATTCAATCTCCTAGACTACATAGCAATAAAGGTATTATTAAAAATGATACACGATGTTATACTGAACTTGATTTTGATAAAACACACTGGCCATTTTATGAATTTATCACAAATATGGATGAATATAATATTACCAAGATTCATACAAATAGTAGTAAATGGTTTAGTAAAGAATTTCCATTGGATATTGTTGAAGAATTTTATAAATCACCAGTTAAAAATGGAAAAGCAAATAAACCACCATCACTAAAAATTAAAATACCAGTTATTAAAGGTGATATTAGTTGTAATATATATAATTCAAACAATAATACAATAAATTATCATGATATCAAAATGGATTCTAAAATATTATGTGTATTAAAACTACAAGGATTACGATTTTTAAAACAACAAGTCATTTGTGAATGGGTTCCATTACAGATTAAGGTTTTTCAATCTGAAGGTGCATCTAATTATATTATTAATGATAATTTGTTGACAGATATGGAAGATAATGATGAACAAATGCCAAACATTAATAGTGAATTAACAGATACTATAGAATTTAATGAAGAACCAAATGTTATAATTAAACAAAATGTAATAAACGAAAATACTGATTTGGAAAAAGATGGTAATGTAACAAATGAAAATACTGATTTAGAAACAAATGAAAATACTGATTTAGAAAAAGATGGTAATGTAACAAATGAAAATACTGATTTAGAAAAAGATGGTAATGTAACAAATGAAAATACTGATTTAGTAACAAATGAAAATACTGATTTGGAAACAAATGAAAATACTGATTTGGAAACAAATGAAAATACTGATTTGGAAACAAATGAAAATACTGATTTGGAAAAAGATGACAATGTAATAAATGAAAATACTGATTTGGAAACAAATGAAAATACTGATTTGGAAACAAATGAAAATACTGATTTGGAAAAAGATGACAATGTAATAAATGAAAATACTGATTTGGAAAAAGATGACAATGTAATAAATGAAAATACTGATTTGGAAACAAATGAAAATACTGATTTAGTAACAAATGAAAATACTGATTTGGAAAAAGATGACAATGTAATAAACGAAAATATTGATTTGGAAACAAATGAAAATACTGATTTGGAAAAAGATGGCAATGTAATAAATGAAGTTAATGATTTAGAAACAAATGAAGATAATGATTTAGTATCAGTAAATATAGATAATACTGACATTGAAAATGTTGTTATAGACTATGATGTGAATGAAGATGATTTATTGAAAGAAAAAATACATGAATATGAATTATTAATTGATGAAAAAAATAATATTATTGAAAATATGAAAAATAAATTTAATAAATTAAAAGAATTTATTAATTAGTTTTTGTATATTACAAAAAAAAATTATATGTTTTAATTATATACAATGGATTTGAGTTTAGATAATAATGTAAATAAATTAGTTTTATTGATTGTTTGTGGATGTATAGTTTTAATTGTGATTAATCTATTAAAAAAATCAATAGGTAAACAATTGTCAGTATTAATTTCATTAATAGTTATATTAGTTGTTGGATATTTTGGATATGTTTTATTGAATGATACATCTGAAAATTATAATAATTTCAATGCTTCTCCAGTAGAAAATTTTGATGATGATAATAGTCCATTAAATGTAGAATATTTTGATAATCATGGTAATGGTAATGGTAATGGTAATGGTAATGGTAATGGTAATGGTAATGGTAATGGTAATGGTAATGGTAATGGTAATGGTAATGGGAATGTAGATGGTAATGTTGTTGAAAATGGGGTATTAGTAAATAATGAAGTTTCAGGCGTATACAAAAACGATGTTCAAAATAATGCCGAATTGAAAAACAATGATGAATTGAACTGTTTACAATTGTTACCAAGTGATACGAACTCCGATTTTTCTCAAAATAATCCAAATACACCAGGTGATATTTGTGTTAAAAATTTATTAAATTCTGGTCATCATATTGGAGTAAATACTCAAGGCTGTAGTTTAAGAAATGCAAATCGTGGACTAAGAAGCGAACCACCAAATCCACAAGTTCAAGTTAGTCCATGGTTACAAACAACTATATGTCCTGATTTACATAGAAAACCATTAGATGGTTCTGTTTAATTTTTTTTGTCCTTGCTAACAATTAAAATATATGTTTTTATTATATGAAATTAAAAATACTTTGTTTTACTGTATTTCTAATATTAATTATTATTCTTCTATTTTATTTAAAATGTAATACTATAGAAAATTTCGAATCCGATAAATATAGTGCTCAAAATTTAGTAAATATGTTTAATTCTTTAGAAGTTGCCGAACAAAGATGTACCGAAATTGAAGAAAGAAATAAAATCAAATATGAAAAAGAACAAATTGAATACAATGAATCAACATTCCATGAACTTGAAGAATTAGATAAAAAAATATTAGAATTAAAGAATATAGTAAAATTATTGAGTAGTAAAGAAAAACAGCAATCTGACAAAAATAACAGTTGTCGAAAAGAAAAAGAAAAACATCTTGATAAAAATTATGATTTTATTAAAAAGTTGGAAAAAGATGATTTATTACAGCCAAATAATGTCAATTTTGAATTGAATTTATCTGATGCATTAAAAAAAAATTTAAATTCTCCTGGTAAAAAATGCGACATTAAGAATACAAAAGATTATGTAAATATTGATAAAAATAAATTAAGCGATAAATGTTATAATTGTGATGGAAATAAATTGAAACAAAACTTACCATATATATATAATAATTTTGATTGATATTTTTTTTTATATTATATTATTAATGATTATATCTAGAATAATAATAATATTAATAATACTTTTTCTAATATTTATTTTTTGTAATAACAAAGAATCGTTTCAATCTAATACTAAATCTAATAATGTAGTGTTTAAAGAAATAATGATACTATATTTAAATTTTTTAAAAAAATATGTTGGAATAATGAAAGAATTACATATTACATGTATAAAAATAATTAATTTTATTGGAACTGGTAAAACTAAAAAATCATTAACGGAAATAAATAGTAATAGTAGTACATTAATTATAAATCTATCAAAAATTTATGAATTGAGTCAAAAGATTCAACAATTATCATATGATTCAACCCTATATAAAAATAGTTTTTATAATGTATTGAATACATCAATAGATGAGTATTGTAACTCAATCATAAATAACAATAACCCAATATATAATGAATTCAATAAAAATAGTAATAACGAGTGTAAAGAATTATCAACAATAACAGATAACAAATTGTTGAATTTTTTAAATAATGATTTAGAAACTCCAAAACAAATATTATCGATTAATTTGGGGGTTAATTCTAATATAAACCCAGGAGACGATCAGTCAGATGAATATACTAATCTTGTATCATTATTGAAAACTGTGTCTAAAATAGAAGTAAAATCAATGTATGATTTTTTTAAATATTTAAAAGAAAATACGGTTGACAAATGTAGTAAAATGGTAACTTCATCATCTATAGTATCATTAGATACAGCATCCGATGCAAAGGATACGGCACTAAAAGGAAGTTTACAGAACACCGCTAATACTTTAATAAATAAAGAGACTGAAATAGGATATATTATTAACGAATTAAATAATCCTAGTACAATATATATTGATGAAGAATCTGGTAAAAATTTTTTTGATATATCAAATAAAAATAATGAAATAGAAAATAAATTTTGTGAAAAATTACGAAAATTAGATAAACCAAACAAAAAAAATCTGGTATTCAAGAGGTTTAGTCAAGATATTATAGAAAAAAAAAAAAATTACATTAATAAACTAGAAGCTAAAATTAAAGAATTATATAGACAACAAACAAATCATGATATATATAATACTAATATAGACAGAATTTCATCTCATAATGTTTCTTCTAAAAAATATAATGCAATAATAAAAGGTATAGATAATATTAAAAATCGAAATAAAGTAAAAATAAATCTAACTTAATATTAATATGAATGATAAAATTATGATATTATTATATTTGATAGTAGTTGTATTTTTACTTATACAAATTTATGATATGTATAATGTAGAACATTTTTCAACTACAAATATAGTTAAAAATGATAATATTAATTCATTAATATTATCACCTTATACAAGTAGTAATAATACAACTAAATATTTTGGAACATTTATAGCAAGTAGTAATAATAATATATTAACAAATGGAACAAATTTTTATGAAACTAATTCTTTAGATGATAATAAATGGGATAAAAGTACTATTGTTAAAATAGATAAATCTATACCAAATATTATTATAAATAATATACTATATAATGAATTTAAAGAAATGTTAGTAGTTGGGTTATACTACAAAAATAACAAACCAATATACAATATTTACAAACAAACTAACTTATCTTCAAATACAACTAAAAATGAATTATTATATGAAGGCTGGAAAAAAATAGGGTCGGATACTAATATACAAAGCATCTGTTTTGATTTAATGACATCAAAATTACTAGGTGTTAGTAGTTTTGATGGTCAAATATATGAAAAAAATGTAGATACACAAAGTTATAATAAAGAGGACTGGATTGGTCCTATAAATAATGATATACCCATGAGTAAAATAATGTATGATAAAGATAATAATATGATAGGTATTGGATTATTTGATAATTATATATACACAAAGGAAGGTGTAAATTGGCGTACTGAGTATTGGGATAAAAAAAAAATAAATAAAACTAAAGTATATGATTTGATGTATGATTATGATGGTTGTCTTATAGCATCAAGTAGTAATGGAATATTAAAACAATTAAAACCTGAATTGAGTTCAGAATTCATAAATATTAGAGATTATACTAAAAATAAAAATGATATTATACTATCAAAATATGACATATTAAAATCAAAAATAGGATACGAATATTTAGATGATATTTTTGATACTGGAACGCCATTAGGGAGACATTTAAAAAATATTTATGATATAAAAAAATTAACAAAAGATATGTGTTATAATAAGAGTCTATTAAGAGGAAAAGATGTAAAAGATTCTACGACTGATGATTTAAGTTTTAAAAATAGAGAAATCAATGATTTGTATAAACAAATAGATAAAATAAATCAAAGATTATCAGAATAATTATAATTTATAATATTAATATGGCACTAATAAATTTATTTTTAGTAATTATTATTTTGTATGTAACCTACAAAATTATAATATATAATGAAAATTTTAATACCACAGAAAAACCAGTTAAAATAGATTTAACTAATAAAAATATTTATGGTAAAAATGTATTTTATGGGGTAGATCCTGATGAATTAGAAAATTATAATAAAATAGAACAACTTGATTTAAGTAAAAATAATTTGATTATAGATAATACTAAAAATACAGATAAAATTAAAATAAATGATAAATTATGTTTTGGAAATAATTGTATTAATAAAGAAAATATTGAATTAATATCTGGAAAAGTAGATGGTCCTAAATTTTATAAAGATGGAGAACAAATATACTATAATCATGATTGTAATAAATCATCATCAAAAAATAAAGACTGTAAAATTACCGATTTTGATGATTTACCCGACAAAATGTGTTTTGTGAATGGAAATAATGAGCAATGTATACAATACAGTGATTTAGAAGTATTAGATGGGGAAAGAGGTATGAGATTGAGTAATAATTATAAAAATCCAGAAATTCAAGAAGGATATGTTAAACCACCAATCATAACGGATGAGACTCAAATAAGATGTATAACAAAACAAAAACCAGACCATGATTATACTGACAACATGTATAATAGAAGCGATTGGTCAGAATTTGGAAGATATATTTATGACAAAACCTGCAAAGGTGAAGAGTACATGACTAAATGTAAACAACAATGTGTTGATCAACAAATACGCGAATGTAAACGTTCATATTTGATGGAAAATTCTTTAAATGGGATGATGCACGGTAATACCGATGCTGAAAAAGAAAAAAATATTAATATCAAATGTTCTGATACTACAAATAGTATTCCATCTAGTAAAGAAAAAGACTATTTAGTTCATGAGAATCGATATTGTATGACAAATAATAATTTACATAAAGGATGGTTACCAGAAAAAGGTGGTGCTACTGAAAAAGATGCCAAAAAGGCTTGTGACGAAAATGTATCATGTACAGCATTTACATTAAAAGATGGTAAGATAGACAAAGATAAACAATACCAATTACACGATGTAAATGTAAATACTTTAGCAAAAGGTGTTAATCCAAATAGAAAATGTTTTGTTACATATATACCATCTGCATCACCAAAAAAATATATAGAATATAATGATAAATATTGTAATACAAGTAATAATATTGGAATTAGTTGGAATTCTGGCACAGAAGAACAAGCTAAAGATACATGTAACAATAATTCAGAATGTACATCATTTACGTATGATAAATCAAAACAAAAATTTATGTTACATAAAGCAAATGTCCATAATTTACAAATTGGAAATAATAGTAATAGAAAATGTTTTAAATCATTTATACCAGTTGATAGAACGAATACATATAGTGGGTATAAGGGAAAAAAATGTTCTGGAGTTGAAATAGGTAGTCCAGTAACATATAAATCGGATTCGCTCACTAAAACTAATTTACAATCAACATCTGTGTTTAAACCCCAAAAAAATAAAATAGAAGAAGCAATCAAAATGTGTGATAGCATTGATGACTGCGATAGTTTTACAATGAATAATAATAATTATCACATGTTTAAGAAACAAAGTGGTGCATCAATGGAAAACTCCGAACATGAGATTTGTTATAGAATTAGTAATGATGATACTATTGTACCTAATGTAAATACGGAAAATATAGACGATAGCCAATTTTATAAAGTAAATGAGATAAAGTCGTGTGGAATAGATACACAACAAAACACAGACTGGAATGAGGGTGGAAAAGATGATGCTATAAAAGATTGCAATGAATCTGAATGTAATGCATTTACATTAGATACAACCAATCTTAAATATAAAAAACATAATGTAGATGATATTACTAAATTAGTTCCACAACCACTAGAAGAAAGGGAATGTTATGAACAAATACACGATGTACAACAATCACCGATTAAAGAACCTATTCCAACATCTATAGCAACAAATAAAAAAGAAAATATAAAGGGAAACTACATTATGCCATATTATATAGATTTTAAAAAAACTGGAGAAGGAATCGCTGGATCAAAAGATCAATTGTTGTATAAAACTGCCAAAAAATGTTCTCAAAGCGATGGAATAAATACGAGTGTTCCTAATTGTTTTAATTGTCATGAAGATGCTTATTTTACATACATTGATATACAAGAAAAAAAACTTGAAAAACGTAGAAAAACTAGGGATTATACAATAAAAACCGTTATACCTGGTATGGCCATAGCATCTGCATACGCAGTCAAAGTAGCAGCACCCAATTTGATCTTGATGGCTGTTGTTGCTGCGGCGGCGGCGATAGCCATGATTGCAGTGCTGGCTGGAGCTGAGGCTGCACTGGCTGGTGCAAAAAAATCTCACAGATATAATTTAGGTAATACAAAAATAGCACAAAACAGAAGAAATAAATGGATATCACAATGGCTCAAGAGTCGATCATATTTTGCTCCTAGAAAATATCCATATTATGATAATGAAAAGACTGAATATATAGCCTCAAATATATGTAGAAATATAAAAGATAAATCAGATGAAGTAAATTATAAAGGAATTCCATCAAAATGTTACAAAACTGGTACTGAAATTATATCAAATGACGGACGGAAATGTCCACATACATGTAAATTAACACGTAGAGATATATTTGATTTGAAAGTAAATAATAGGAATAATTGTCATTTAAATTTTAATCCTAAAAATACATGTCTTACAACTCATGTAAAAAATAATAAATATAAAAAACATGGTCACTATATTTTACCATATAAAGAAAAAACAGATGAAAATTATAAAGGCTATTTTATAGATAAAGATAATTTTAATGTTACAAGTAGATTAAATAAAAATGCTATTAATATGGCTGCTATTACTAAAGGATCCAATGATGATCATAGAGCATCACATAATGGAAAATGTGGGGATAAGTCAGCACAATTAGCATCTGATTTATTTTTTTGTACTGGGTTTGGATTAAAAAACCATTATAAAAGTCAATATGATTATAGATGCAATCATGCGACTTATTATGAAAAACAATTAGCAGAAAAACAAAAATGTGAAGCGAATTTAAAAAGAGAAAATACGTTTATAAAAGATATAGACCAAGAAGAACCTGATTTATCACCATGTGAAATTGATGAATTAGAAATAACAGATGATTATAATGAATTATCAATTGATCCAGATTATGATGCTAAGAATATTAAAGAAACAAATTATTTCATTAAACCAGCATTAAATGAAAATGGTGAATTAATACAGTCTAACACTTATTTTCATGGTCATGATCATGTTCATATGAATCCAATATAAATAATATAATACTATTATAATGAATATTGTACATTTATTATTATTATTTTTGTATATTCTATTTTTTGGTATTATGTTTTATATTATATACAATAAAGATTGTTCATTAGCATTATATTTTATTGGAATAATGATAGTATTATCAATCATAAAATTAGTAATAATATTTAGATATAATGATTTATGTTTAATGGCAACTAAATTATATTGTACTAAATAATATTATACAATTATACTTATTGGACTTATTTGTTTAGATTCAAAATAATTGGTATATTTTATACGTTCATCAAAATCATTATCAAAGGCAAAATCTGGTCCATCTAAATTTGGATATAGTTTTTTGTCATATTGATCTTCGCAACACATATTACATTCTAATCCAGAACATTCCTTTTTTTTACAATTGTAACAAAATGGTTTTGCGCTATCTAAATATTCTTTATAGCCAATTAAAGCCATATTTATTGGCATTTCACAATATCCATTTTTACACCCACCACGCGTATTTGGATAATTGCTATTTTTCTTATAAAAAGGACAATCTTCATTATATACACATGGCGAATCATGTATACCAACTGTATCATCATATTCATTTGGTGATATACAATTCAATTTATTACTAGCATCTTTGAAAAAACAATAATTACGATCATATTCATATATTTTTTTTTTCTTTTTTGATTTAATAAATTTTTCTATATTTTCATCATTATATGATATATCATTATTGAATGTTCTGGATAGCGTATTATTATCTAAATATGGACCAAATATTATTTTTTCTTGTAAATCTCTTTGTAGTATAAATGTATTATTAATATAATATGTATTGTTATAATTATCATATATAATATCAAAATACACTATAAAATGATTGAATTTATTTTTACGATAAACTCTCATTTTAAATAAAAATTGTTCTAAATGTTCTTTGTAACTGGCTTTGTATTCAAGTAATTCATCATCTATATAATGGTATCCAGTTGAATTGATATAATCTATTTTAAAAAAATTGTGTGCTGCTAATATACTTATTTGTTCAATAATCCAATCTTTTACTAATATATATGAATCTAAATATTTTTTTCTTATAGAGAGTTTTTCTAATGTTTTTATATTAACTTTTTGAGGTACTTTGTATTTTATTTTTAGTAATAATAATATAGAATCGAATTCAATATAAGTTAATTCTCTTTTTATAACTGGGTATTTAGTCATTTTATTGACATGTATAAGTTTATCATAATATTTTTCCAATTTTTCTTCATTCGTATTCTTATTTTTGTTATATTTTTCTACCTTTTCATTTATTTGTTCATAAATATTTGGTTCTTTATAATCAAACTTTAATTTATTGTAATCGTAAAATCTTACATTAAATCTTTCTTTTCTTAAAAAAAAGAGAAACAATCCCAAAAATAATAAAATAAGAATAAGTAATATAGTCATACTATAATAATATAAAATACTTGAATAAAAATACTTGAATAAAAATACTTGAATAAAAATATACTATAAAATATAATGATTAAACATAAATTGGAAAGAAATAAACAAATTGATGTCGAACTTAAATTATTAAAATTAAAAATAAAAGAATTGGGTAACGAAAAAAAGATGAATAATATTTATATATTCAATAATTGCGAACATAAATGGGTTTTAGCACGCGAATATTTTCAATACGACGAACGACCAAATAAATGTACTATTTGTAATTTAGTACGTAACTAATTTATAATAAATAATAAAATTGATTTTATTTTTTATTCCCTAAAAAATGTAAATCATCATGATTAATCCAATCATTATGTTGTTTAGCCTTACCAGTTTTACATCATTCAATACAACCCAACTATCAATTGGGTATAATACTCATGAAACAACTATTGTACATTTTTTGAAACATATTAATGAAGGTCATTTTCTAGTAAATGATATGTGCGAATCAATAGATGAGTCCTATAGTATTATGAGCGGTTCAAATAAACCATCATGTGACTATAATATATCATATATAGATGAAAATAACATTATTATTTATTATGTTAGTGATTCGATCAAAAATTTCTTTTTAGAAGAAAAGAAAAATTATTGTAAGAAAGAGAATATAGAATGTGGTGAATTAACTATAATGATGAAACTAATTAATTTGATGAATTCTGCGGTTCATATTAGTATTAGTACTAATAATATTCAAGATTTAATAATAAATCTAGATATAATTGAATTTGAATCTTTATTCAAATTGTACAAATCGTCATTGTTTAATACAGAATTACTAGCAAATATAACTATTAGTAAACAAAAAGCAAATATACTACTAAATAAAGAAAAAACAAGATTGTATAACGAAAATAAGAAAAATTCAATATTTAACTTTGATTATTACAAAACTATATTTCAATCTACAAAAAATAGTGTATTTGACAATAGTTCGAATACTACCACAAAAAAACCAAGTTTTTATAAACGTATGTGTGATTTTAATATATTTGTTATCGTATTGATATTCATTATATTAATAAAATAGTTTATAATAATTAATATCCATCATAATCTTCGTCATTATAATCATCACCATCATCATCAGCCATTATATTTTCTTTTAATGCATCTGCTATTTCATTTCTATTTGATATGGACATAGATAACCATTCATTATAGGCATCTTCAGTATATCCGTCACCTAATTCTTGTGATGCGTTTGTTCGATTTATAAATTCTGTTTCCTCTAAACTTTGTTCTATATCTTCATATGATGTATTTTGGGTTTCAAAATATATTTCTTTATTTTCTTTTGTAGCTAATTTATCCCATCTATCTAATCCTAATAATATCATAGATTTCAATGATTGTCGGGATTCTTTTTCTAAGTCTTCCATAAATTTAAGATTTTGTTCCTTTTCTTCATTACTTTTTTTATCTATGGATTCCTTAATAAATGAATTTGTAAATTTGTCAGAATAAGTTCTATTTAATTCCATTTTTGTTAATATATCATACAATAAATCAAATGTTTCATTTTTGATTGATACTTCTCTATCTTCTTTAGTATCTGATACATCTTGAACATCTGGTAAGTCATCTTCATCTTGATCTGCTAATAAAATACTACTATTTAGTGTATTTGATTTTACAAAAGATGAAAATGATTCATTTAGTTGTAAAATATATTTTAACATTATAATTAAAATATATTCAAGCAATGATGCTAAATTTTCATTTGTAAATTTGCAGTATGATATAATTTCCATATTTTCATCGTATATATGTTCTTCACTAAATAATTTATTGATATTTTGATTTATTTTATATATTAAATTATATAATTCTGTATACAATTGTTGCGAATTAGTTTTATGCTTTCTAATAATATAGTGTTTAACTATTTTATTATCATTTTTATAATGTGTATGTAAATTTGAAAACATCCCTATTTTGTATAATTGTGTCCAAGTAGATGGTGTATTTATCATATCATCATATTTGCTATTTTTAATCTTTGATATAGAATCTATTAAATATGTATTAATATATTTCTGTAAATTATTAATTTTTGATACATACATGCGATTTTTTGCTATTATTTCATTATACTTTAATTTGTCTTCTTCAAATATAGATGACAAAATACCAATATTAGATAATATTTTTTTTATCATACGTGCCTTATCGCCGTTATACAAATCGAATGAATCAACTATTCTATTTTTTTCTTGTTCTAATTGATTATCAAAATCTTCCCAATTTAATTTAATTTGCGATGGTTGTATAGATTCATCATATAATGCATTAATAAAGTCCATTAAATATGCGTCATCTTTCAATATTTCATTTGAATTTATTATTATGTTTAAATTATCTATACAATTTATAGAATCAATATGATTTATTGGTTCTGTCAAATTATTTTTTTGAATTGTTTTTAGTAAATTATAGTAATCATCATTAGTGTAATGTTTTCGTTTTAAATCAAATCTATTTTCTCCAGTAATAACACATGTATCATTATCATAAATTCTTTTTTTACCTCTAAACAATTCATTTTCAGTATTAACAAAATGTTCAAATAATTCAGATTTTGTATTATGATCTATATCTTCTTCGAGAGTAAACATTATTTTTGAAAAACTATCCATGTACTCATATTCTGTTTTTTCACAATATAACTCAGTGTTATTTATACTAGATATATTTTGTTTATTTTCTAATAGTATATTATTTTTAGTATATGTTGATAATATGGGTCTCTTTTTACTAAAAAAATCTAGATTTTCATAATCATTATTTAATAGTGTAGCACAACATGATTGTTGATAAATTGCTGGTCTAAATATGTTATTTTCTATTTTACTTGTATTTATTATATTATCTATTTCTGAAATATATTTTAATGAATAGTAATGTAACACTTCATCTACATTTATTTCATCTTTTTCCAGATCTAAACTATCAATGGATTCATTTGTAATTTCAAAATTATCCAAATATGGTCTGAATTTTTTCCAGTTATTATTTAATACTAATGAATTTTGTGTTTGTGATTCTAAATTATATATTCTTTTATTACTATACAATGTTTGAATATAGTTTTCTTCATGTATTAACTTTATAATTGATACTAATTTATCTTTAATTTTTTCTTGTAGTTTTTTAGATTTTTTAGATATTGTTTTCAATGAATTCCATACACTATTTGTATTACATAAATTAAACAAAAGACAACTCATATATTCAATACCACTTATTTGAGAATCATCTAAATCTAATGGATAACCATTCAAATCTGATTTACATTTAGTATGTTGTTTATTAATTTTATAAGATGGAATAGATGTTTGCAATATAATAAATAAATATGCTGATGTAAATAGTATAGTATATATATTAACATGGTCATTGTATTTATCGTCTAAAAGAGCGCCCTTCTCTTTTCCTTTGTATTTTTGTTTCCATATAATTTTTGAATCAATATGAAATTTGATTAAATTTTCACTTTGTTTTAACAATTTTAAAGTATCGGATTCATTTAATTTTATTCCCATAATATTCAACAACACTGATTTTATATTGAATACATTAATAATATTAGAATCCATAGTATGCTCTTGTAATAAAAATGAAACTTCGGCTGTATTTTCATTTTCTTCTTCTTCATTTTCTATAATTTCATCTGTTTGGTCTCTTTGTCCATTTTTGTTAAATCCACTATTTACATCATATTCACTTATAAATAATTCAGAACCACAATTATTACACCAATACATGCCATCTTTTTCAACCCCATATGTTTCTAATAATTCATTTAATAAATCATCGAAATTACTTTCTTGTTTATACATATTAATTAGAAGTTTATTATGGCAACATCCTAATACTTTATTACCATATTTACAGTAAATATTTTTTGGATTTTCATTATTTGCAATAGAAGCACTTCTCCCATATTTTTTTATCAAAATATCTAATAATTCGTATCTTTTTTTATCACTTAATTTAGAAATATGTTCTAAATATAAATCAATATTGTTGTACAAATGTTCATATGCTGGATCAATTTCGTCTTCCACTTCTCTTTCGATTTTAGATACTACTTGATTAACTAATCTTTCTTGTTTATCATTGACTAAATTTAAATAATATGTATAATAATCTATTTTTGATTTCAAATTTTGATTAAAATCTGTTATTTCACTATGTTTTTTTAAATAAATATCTTTATTTATTATTTTTTGGTTTATATTTTTTAATTTACGAATATATAATTCTAATTTTTTAGAAACACATGAATTATCAATATCTGAAAATTTACAAGTATCTATATTTACAACAGCATCATTTAATTCCGATATATTTTTGAATTGTTGGTCGCAAAAGTCTTTATTTGATGTAATTATATGTTCAAGATTTATCCCGGATTCTAAATTCCATATATGATTTCCATTGCTCAACTCATCTCTTTTGAATATTTTTTTTTTTCCATTACCTAAATGTAATAAAGCATAACTATCAATTGGGACAATATTTGACTCACCAACACGCTGTTTATCTTTATCTACATATATCTGTTTGTTATTATCATTACGAAGAGATTCAACATCATGATATTCTTTAGATATATAGTTTGTTACACATTTATTTTTTTTAGATAATAATGATGTTTTTTCAGTTTCAATAGATTTTTCTAATTCTAATTTTTCAGATTTTAATTTTGTTAATGATTTGTCTATATCTCTAACAAGTTTTTCTCTATCTAATGATAATGATTTTTCAAAATACATTAGTCCTTGTTTGAAATATAATTGTCCAAAATCAGGACGCGTCTTAATCCAATTTAAACGGGTTTCTTCACTATCTATATAAGACCCATAATAAGGATATGTGCCATATAATCCTTTATATATATCTAATATTTTATCAGGTATAAATGAAAAAACTTTCTTTGTAACCTTTTTTTTTTTTTTCAAAAATGATTTATACAAATTGTGTTTTTTTATCGATTCCTTAATAGCTTCGGAATTATTTTTGTTTAATTTATGTCTTATTTTATCAAATAAAGAATGTGTTATATCGTCGATTGTTAAATCATAATACATAAGTTGATTACTAATATAATCAAGGTCGGACCCATCCCAATTATTGTTTATTTTTTCTATAATCTCACATGTAGGTTGTAATACATTTTTTAATAATTTAGAATAATCATGATCATTTATTTTTTCATCACGTTCTTCAAATAATAAAGCATTGTAACTATTGGTTCCCTTTATACTACTTCCACTATTCAAATTATATATAATATAGTTATCATCTTTCAATTCTAAATCTATTATTTTAGGTTTAGTTTCGGAATCAGTCGGTTCTGGAATTAATTCTAATTTATATGAGTTTCCATTAATGTCGCGAATATAACCTATTGTTCCTAAATAATTATCTTTATCAAATTCTATAACTCTTACTAAATCACCAACAACAACTTTTTCATTTACTGTAATAATTTCGGTTGATTTTAAATTTTTGTACAAATCTAAATAATCATAATTACTATTAATAACATCTAATAAATGATTCTTATTTGGCATCAAAATGTTTAATTTTTGTTTTGGGGCTCTTAAGAATCCAATAATACTTAAATTAGTACCATTTACTAAAGAATTATTTTCATATACATTATATTTTAATTCGCCACTTATTTTATGAATAAAATTAGATAGACGATACATACCTTTAGTTTGACTTTCATCTTTAGTTTTATTTAAACATAACATATCAATAACAAAAACATCTATATCATTATTACAATAATATTCTTTAGAATGTGGAAGTTCTTTATTGAAGTAATGTTGTGTTAATGTATATAATTCATTAATTTCATTTTTATAAGAATAGTTTCGTCTTTGAGATTTTTGTTTATATTTTAACCTTAATTCAATTAGAGAATCAATATCATCTTCGTTATTTTTTTTTAATATATTTGGGTCAACAATATCATCTAAACTATTTTGTAAAGATATATCTTCTGTCTCAACTATATTATACAATGTTTTTGATTCATTTACTATTGGAATTAAATAATTATTATCAAATATACCATTATAATAATCATCATAATTCGGTAAATAATAATTTCCTTTGAATTTAGCACCTGTAATTTCATTATCTTTTATATGCGAATGTTCATATTTTAATTCATGAAAAAAACGTGCAATTTTATTTATATTTTTATTTTTTGGGTATAATTTAACATATTCATTTATAAAATCTTCGTTTTGATCTAAATCATTTGAAATAACTTTGTCTTCAGGTATAATATGTTTTTCAATAATTGTCGTTTTTTCACCAATAATTATATTATCATCATTTAATTCTATATCACTATTTGAATTTGAATTTGAATTTGAATTTGAATTTGAATTTGAATTTGAATTTAAATTTGAATTTGAATTTAAATTTGAATTTAAACTATTTAATAAATCTATTTCAATATCAGCATCATCATTATCATCACCCATTAAATCTATGGTAGGACTACCATCACCATCACCATCATCATTACCATCATTATCATTATCAT
>Ga0209634_1000812_pt1 | contig 23587 bp, 28 predicted proteins | sample LinPmetageLP40_FD_184043 | JGI IMG/M metagenome (GOLD analysis project Ga0209634, IMG submission 184043) | Marine viral communities from the Pacific Ocean - LP-40 (SPAdes) (version 2) | ecosystem: Environmental > Aquatic > Marine > Oceanic | place: Pacific Ocean | collected 2010-08-26 | reverse complement strand
AAATTAAGTACAAGTGGTACTTTATAATCTACTACACGTCGCTCCTCAAAACTACAACAATTACATTGCTCTAATAAAAATCCTTCTTGAATTAAACGTGTTTTAAGTATGTCAACAGTGTAATTAGAAACATCTACTCTACCCTCAAGTACATCTTCAAGTGGGTGTTGGTGGTATTTTTTACTCTTTCCATATCCTCCTAAATGCTTTTTAATTCCTTTACCCTGACGATTTAGATGTTTATCAAATAAAGTTTTGCCTGTTTCATTGTCATTAAATGTTAAGGCATAACGTTTATAAAGATTATATGAAACACCTAAATAACGAGCTGCTGCTCTGTTGCTTTTAGTGTGTTTTTGGGCTCTTAAAACTTCATCCTTTGTAAGGATTATTTTATTCATTTTAATGTTTTAAGTAAATCCCAAAGTTCTTCAGCGGTGCCAGAAGGAATTTCTTTGCCAGTTTCTGTATTGTTTAATTCAAGTACTGAACCATCGGGTTGATTCCACTTTTCATATAGCCACCATTCTATAAGTTGGGTTTGGTTTTTATTAAATTGAAGTTTTAATAAGGATTCAATAGCTTGGACAAAAGGCTCTTCAAAATGAACAAAATCTACTTGGTAATCTGTTTTAAGGATGAGTGCTCTATCATTTGCAAATTTGTAGTTTTCTAGGAATTTACAAAAGTGTTCCTTTTTTATTTGGCCTTTTACAGGACGAGATCTAGTTATATTACCCTTAATTTTAAGGATGTCTTTTAAATCTTTTTTTAATTGATCATCTGCCATTTGACTATTGTTGGTCGATTCTAAATAATTCTACTAATTTATCGGGCCTTAATTGTTTTATTTTAGCAAATATTTGAATCGCTTCGGTTAGTGAATAAGCTTCACAGGTATTAATTACTTCGCCTCTTTCTCCCTGGTGAGAGGGTTTTGTCATTAATTTAAATTTGCGTCTGGGTTCCATTATATTTGGCTTATTAAGTCTAACGTATGTGAGCATTTTTCATACTCCTCAATCTCTTCATAATAATTTAAAACTACGTCTAAATTGGCCTTGAATGAGTCTTTAAGAATTTCTATATCTTTTAAATATTCCCCATCATCAACTCTAGCCATTATGAATTTTTCTTTATTTTTTTGAAGGCTTTGTTCAACTCCTTCTAGAATAGAATTATAGAGTATACCCCTATATTTTTCTTTCTGCTTTCCATCATTATAAAAATCGATGGGTAAAGTGGGAATATTTCGTCTCTTTTTCATTATATTTAAATATACGCAAGAATTCCCCAGAAACCAAAATTCCTAATTAATCTCCTTTAAGAGCCTTTGTAATTAAGTTTTTAAACTGGGATATGGGAATATAATAACCTAATACATTAGGATCGTCCGTTGCTTGAGCTATATCAGCATCAACACTAACTGAAAGATTAAATTTATCTAAAGCTTTATTCATAGCTGATTGGACTTTTTCACTGACATTAATCTTTTCATCCGGATCATTAAGTATAGTTCCGCCTTTAGGTATTAACTGAATTTTGATACCCTTTTTAGTTGGGTTTTTATTTACATCTACTTTAATAGTAAATGTATTATCTCCGGTGGATAATTCTGCTTCAGTTATATACTCTTTAAGAGTTTCATGAACTATATCGTGTAATTCAGTTTTCTTCATTATTGCTATTTGTTATAAATATAAATTAATTCTATATTACTGCCCTTCCTTTTTGTTGTTCCCAATCTCGATTTTTTCTAACATCATTGTTTTTACTATTAGTTGCTAATAACACTCTTGGTGTAATATCTAATTCTTGTGCTACCTTTATTAATGCATTAACATCTTTAGGAAAACAATGTCCACCATAACCAAAATCACCATCTGGTCCGGGCACATTTAAGTGTGATCTTCCTAACCTTTCATCATAAATAGCATACTCTATTACTTTATCATAATCTATCCCTAAACCATTACATATTTGATACATTTCATTTGCAAATGATACCTTAGTTGCTAAAAAACTATTTAAAAAATATTTTACCATTTCAGCAGTTGTTGAACCGGTTTTAATAATGGGCACTTTAGGAAACGCTTTAGTAAATACTCTTTTTACTTTTGTGGTGGCTGGTCTAGGACCACCTATTATAATTCTATTTTGGTTTTTAAAATCTTCAATTGAGTTAGCTTCTGTTAGAAATTCTGGATTAAATACTATATCTATGTTTGTAAATAGTGAATTCCATTTTGCTGTTGTACCTGGGGGTATAGTTGATTTGACTACTACTATTTTGCATTCATCTATTACATCTAATCCCAATAATGTACTTTCTACTATGTCAATATGACACCTACCATCTTTTTTCATTGGTGTAGGTAAACAAACAAATATTACATCTGATTTTTCAGATAAATCTGCTAATGATTTACAAGTACTTGTTTTAGCAATATCGTATGTTTCGATTTTATGGTGTTGTTTTAAGCCTTCATGTACTGCTGTTCCTACAAAACCTTGTCCTACTATTCCTATTTTCATTTTTATAATTTTATTAATTGATTTTTTAGTATTGAATTAAATATTTTACATCGGTGGGTTCATGTAAATTTAATAGATCTATTAAAACTAATTTATCTATAACATCATAGCCCGCATCTGTACATAATTGTTCTGCAGCATTCATAGTTCCTCCTGTAGCATAAACATCATCTACAATTACTACAGTGCCTTTACCTGGGGATATTTCTATTATATCCGAACCATATTCTAAATCATAAGATTTTGAAACAACAGGTGGTGGTAATTTATTAGGTTTTCTAATTAATTTTACACCTGCTCTATATTTCATAGCTAATGCTGATGAAAATATAAATCCTCTAGACTCAATACCTACCCAATAATCTGGAATTATTTTTGTTAATTTTCCTAATGAAGTAATAGTATGATTAAATAAAATAGGATTTGATAATAGAGGTTGAATGTCTTTAAAAACTATACCTTTTTTAGGAAAATCGGGAATATCTTTTATATGATTTTTAATTTGGTCTAAATATGTCATACTTTAATTAATCCTTTCTCGTATGTATTCATTTTTTCAAATATTTCAACTATAAGATTTCCTAATTCGCTATGAAATGCAGGTTCACCACTATCAGCTAATATTTCGGATAATTGCTGTATATATTGAAAATCTTGCTGTGTAAATTTATTACCATCTATTGTAACTAAAATTTCATTATTTTTTTCATTATCGAAAGGTTTTACTCTTTCATTTAAATCAAATGATGTATTTGGTTGTTCTAAATCAATATAATGAGATCTACTATTATCTACATATATTGTACTACACCATGGTTCTAAAGCTTCTATTAATTGTACATCCCTAGAATTTTTAACTATAAAACCTATATCATATTTAGATGGAATAATGGGTTTCATTAAAGCATCATGCTTACAATAATGTCCCCATTTACGTAAAAACTCTCTAGTTGATTTTAGGTTTTGTTTTAGCCATTCATCTGTTTCCCTATTCTTCATAAACACTTCACCATTAGGATTGCGTTTTGCCCCATCAGCAAATCTTGAACCTCTACAAGTCATATGGTAAACACATCCTTCCCACGTTTGGATAAACTTAATTCCGTTTAATTGAAAACGATTGAATATATCTGTGTCTTCTTTTGATTGTGGGGCAAATATAGGATCGTGTCCACCTATTTCTTGAAAGTCTTTTTTATAAAACGCCCAAGGTGCAAATATGCCTTCTGTAGTTTTTGTTTCTCGTTCACTATCTGTTGCTTGGAGATAAGCAAATAAACCATCCTCATTAAATTCTTCAGGTTCAATTCCAAAATCTTGTAATACTTTTTCTGGACCATCAGGGTGTAATGGTGGTTCAATTCTAGTAAGTGATACTATTGTTTTATCTGTAAGATGTTTTTCAATTGCATTTAATGCTTCAGGACACAAATACATGTCTGCATGGTAAATCATACAAATATCTTTTGTTGCTACCTCATTAACTAAAGTATCATATAATATAGTATGTCCTAATCTAGTTGGCCCTTCATTTCTAATTGCTTTAAATAATGGATCTTTATCCATCATTTCCTTACACCAATCCCAAGTACCATCGTTTGAAAAGTCATCTGCTACACAGATTTCTACTTCATGATTGCCTTGGTTTTTTCTAATTGAATCATAAGACCATTTTAGGTACTTAAGATTATTTCTGCCGGGTTGTATTAAACTTATTTTCATGATAGTACTTTATTCATATGTTTTATAAATACTTCTTCAGCAAAATATTTATTATAATTTGCTTGAGCTGTTTTGCTACAATGTAAATAAAAATCATTGTCTAACCTAAGTCTTTTAGCTAATTTTTTAGATTTTTCTACATTTTCAAAATCAACACATAAATCGGGATGAATTTTTCTTTGTGTATCTGCTTTACCATACCCAATACAAGGAATCCCTAAAAACCCGCAATTCATAGCAAAAGTACCGGCTGCTATAGTAGGCATTAAGTGTACAGCATATTTAAAACTAGATAAAGTTTTTACCCATGTACCCCATTCCATATAGGGAAAATGAGTTAGATTTTCTATTTGGTCCTCATTTTTTATTTTCCTACCCATACTGGGGGCGAATATAGGGCAATTAAATTCATGAGCAACAATATATGAATCAAAGCCCCCATACCATCTGCAAAAATTACCCCCTATCATAACTTTTTCTTCCTTAACTGTGTTTAAGGTATCTTTAATATGATCTTCAACCATTACACTGGGTATATCCCAAACAGGTTTTTCTTCTCCTACTAACCCCCTAAAATATGGAATATCCGTTTCATTTTCACAAAGTATACCATCTACACTAGCTAAAACATTATAATGCCAAAACTGTTGATGTAAAGGTAAATCTTGAAATATCCAAGATGGTCCTTCTTGCATAAACCATACTTTATCTGCTATTTTTCTGCCTTCGGCTACTATATCTAGATCATATAGAGCATTTCTATCTTGTTCAGTTTTAGGGATTAATAAAATACAGACATCATATTTTTTATTAATCTTACTAATTTGTGAATAATGGCAATTATCAGCTTGGAGTATAGTTTGTTGGGATGAATCTACGGGTAAATGGGTAGTAGTTTTTCTACCTACCTTGCCAAAAAATCCTTTTTGTGATAGAAATATTATATCTTTCATTTAAATTTATCTTTAATAGTTTCTAATAATTCTTTATAATTATTTTTATTAGTATAATTAATTGTATGCCCATATTCTTGAGCCAAATTAATATTATTAATACTGGCAATTACATCAAAAACAGGAGTTATATCTGCATTAGATAGTTGTTTAAAGTAACTATCATCGCTAAAGTAGCCAGGTCTTAATTCTTTACCCTTATGTACGTAAGAAATTACTGGTTTCCCAAAACAAGACGATAGAACCGAATTGCCCCCACATACTGAAATAAAACCTTCAGCCTGAGCCATTATTTCTAATTGGGTTTTATTATAATCTTTTTTTATTAAATCATCAATTAGGTAAACATCATCAAAAAATTTAGTTAATTCATGGTCATTTATTAACCCAACCCCTTCTACATTAGCTTGTATCCCCCTTAAATTTGAAATAATAGTATTATGTTCATTTTGGTCTATAGCAAATCCTTCTTTATTCGTTGCTCTTTTATAAACTACACAATACCCCCTTTCAGTTAAGTAGGAAAATATATCATACAAACATTGTATATCAAAAAAACCAAACGGTTCTTCCCCATGCTCTATGTTATACTTATTAGTAATAAAAACCAGGGGTTTTTTAAAATTAAAATTATTATTTTTGTAATATTCAGAGTAAGGAGGGCACTTCCATTCAGTGTAATCTAATACCCCATTAGCTCTTATTTGGTCTTCTTTACTAAGTAGACTGTAACCTTTTTTAAAAACTTTTAAAGCATTATGGTGGATCCAAGGATTAGGAATATTATATAATCCGGCAGCTTCATTATCTATAGTCCGGATATTAAATTCTTCTCTAACATTATCACAGAAATAATAAAAGGGTTGCATTCCCTTAGAAGTTACTACTGTTTTTAGTTTTCCTTGAGTGTGTAAATAATAAGCATAGGGTATTACTAATGCTAACTCTATCCCAAATTCCGGGTTTGATTTAATAATCATTTACTTACTTGTTTAATTATTTTAAAGGCTTCAGCATATTTACAATTAGCTTGTATACCCCTAAATTTAGCTAGGGTAGTTAAATTTTCTTCAACATCAAATCCATGGGATTGGTATTTAATAATTTGACTATTATGGCATAAACTAGCTTTTATTTTACTACTAAATTCCTTCGTAATGTTTACATAATAATTTATATCCATTTGGTTTTCACTCATTCGTGGAACCGGAATTTGTTCATAACAAAAAACATTAGGTACATATCGGGCAGCTGCCATAGTAGCTTTAAAAGTAGCTATATGATCTTGATTAGCATCCCCCGCCCAATGAGTATAAATAGTATCTATATTATGGGTTTTAATTTCTTTTTCTATAATATTTACAGTTTTAAATGAAAAAGGAATATGTAAATCCTTAAAAAGAGCTCTGTAAACACTATCGCATCCTAAAATGTCAATGGCATCTTCTATTTCTGATTGGTGTTGGAGAGCTGTTCTTAAAGTTTTACCAGTAACTCCATCTATAGATTCTCCTGAAGTCATGCATAGGTAATGTATTTTGTCTCCTTGTTTTTTATGTTTGACTAAGGTACCACCACAACCAAATTCTATATCATCGGGATGGGCTCCTATTGCTAAAACTCTTTTCATTTTAAATTATATTTTTACTGTTTGGGCCTTCATTAAATAATAAATCTATAATAGCCATATAAGGAAGGAAATCTTTATATTGTTGGTTATAAATAGGATGTTTGTACTCCTGCCATATTAAATTAATATTGCGTTGTTTAAAATTTTCTTCGTCTATATATCTTTTAGAACCTGGTCCCGATCCGGATATATAATCTGTGGCTTTTAGTTCTTTTAGAATGAAATTTATTTTATCCCCACCACTTGTGCCTGGGGGACATATATCAGAAGATAATAGTATTTTAGTATTAATTTTTAATTTTTGAAGAAAATATAATATCAATTCAGTATTTAATTCATGTAGTGAATTGTAATTTGATTTTATTATATCACGTATATCAAAGTAATATTCTGAATAGTAAGGTGTTTTTTTATAAAAACTTTCTATTAGTGAAAGATGTTTTTTTCTCCAATCATTTTCGTAATTAATAGAAATTGTATTAAACGATTTTAATTCACTTTTACCTATTAAGGGAATTGTTAGCCAAATATTACCATTATTTGTTTTAATTTTATTTCTGTGTCCAAAATGTTTTTTTCCCCTAGGAAACTGAACATCATCAAATATAACAAAAACATCGCTAAGTTTTATTTTATTAAAAAACCCCAGCCATGGTAAATAATTAGGTTGGTGAATACTTACAATCATACTAGACTATTAATTGTTTCAGCTACATAATCTACTTGGTTAAGATCCATTTCAAAATACATAGGTAAAGCTAAATGTCTATCCAAGATATTGTTAGCATTTTTATAATTACTGTTAGAATCAATATATTGTTTAAATGCAGGTTGATCATGGCAAGCAGGCCAGTATGCATTTGCTGTAGGTATGTTATGGTCTTCTAGTAGTGTTTTGGCTAATTTTTCTCTATCTTTTCTAGTAAAATCTTCAGGTAATATTATAATATACTGCCACCAAGTCATAACTGTATCTTCATTAACAGGGGGTAAAAATACTTTATTAGTTAATTTAGATTTATATCTATCAGCTATTAAATTTCTTTTAGTAACAAATTCCTCTGCTCTTTTTAATTGGGTTAAGCCTACTACCGCAGATGTTTCAACCATTCTATAGTTTGAGGAAGCATAAATACAATTCACACCATAATCAAGTCCCGGAGTTTCTCCACTATTTCTTACTGATCCATGGTTTCTTAAGATCCTACACTTTTCAGCAAATTCTTCATCATTAGTAGTAATTATACCCCCTTCTCCAGATGTTATAACTTTAGTAGCAAATAATGAAAAACATCCTGCTAGACCTAAATTACCTGCTTTGACTCCTTTTATTGAAGCACCTACAGCGTGAGAAGCATCTTCTAATAAAATTAAATTATTTTCATCACAATATTTTTTAATTTCAAAATAGTCAGGTGATATTAAACCCCCCATATGAACCCACATAATACCTGCTGTGTCTTTATCTACATTTTGTTTAATAATATCTAAATCTAAACATTGGGTTTGTGGGTTGATATCTGTTATAATGGGGGTATTATTGGATCTAACTATAGCACTAACACTAGCTACAAATGTTTGAGTAGGTACTAAGAATTTTTTATTTTCGATTCCCGTAGCTCTTAAAGCAACTTCCAAAGATGTTGCTCCTGAATTAGTAGCTATAGCATATTTTGTTCCTACAAATGAAGCAAATTGTTTTTCTAATTCGGTTACATGTTTGCCCTGAATAAACATTCCTCCATCTAATATATTTGCCCATTGTTCTTTTATCCATTTTTTATCCTCTTCAGGAAAAAAGGGCTTTGCTCTGTATAATTTTTTAGTATCCATATTTATCTTTTTTATTAGTTTTGAACCACTTAATATATTTAGGTAACATTTTAGAGAGTGGTAAAGTTTCTAAAGGGTATTTATCAAAAATAAATTTTTCATCTAAGAATGGGGAATCATCTTTATTTAGGATAATTTCGCCTTTATTACTTTCTAAAAATATTTTAATTTGGTTAATTAAGTCTATTTGGGTTAAAGGTTCTCCATTAGATATAGTATAAGTACCATAAGTAACCTCTTTGAATAGTCTATCAAAAATAAGATTTACTACATCATCAACATAAATTAAATTAATAGGTTGGTTACCTTTACCTGAAACACTAATTGGAAGGGATTTTTGGATTTGGTTAATATAATATCCCAATCTAGGTCTATGACTATTATCCCCAACTATATAAACAGGCTTAATTATTTCATATTTTATACTAGTAGATCTAAGAAGTTTTTCAACTTCTTCTTTTTCAGTGGCATAGTTACCAAAAGCTTCTATTCCTACAGCAGCACTACTTATAAAAATATATTTTTTGGGGTTACACTTTTCTAAAAATGGTTTAAATAAATCAAACTGTTCAGGTTTAAATAAACACATATCCACTATATAATCATATAATTCGAAGTCAATTTTATTCAAGTCGTTTGTTTCATTTCTATTACCTTGAATAATATGAGTATATTTAGGTCCACTACCTTTTCTATTGAAAACAGTTACTTCAGACCCATTAGATATTAATTTTTCAGCTAATGCTTTACCTACAAATCTATTTCCACCTAATATTAATACTTTCATTATATTAATTCTAGAATTTCCTCTATAGTAAATCTTTCAGCATGTTCTGAGCTAAATCCATCTTCAGTAATAATTTCATGCATATTTTCACCTGGTTGTAGTCCTATGTATTTTATATTAAGTTCATTACCTTCAGGTAAATATTTTTGAGACATAGCCTTTAATAGATTATTTATAGACATAGCTTTCATATCTGTTACATAAGGTTTATGATTTTTTGCATTGTCTAAACAATCAAATATTAAATCTACTGCTTGGTCTACTGTCCAGAAAAATCTAGTTGCTTCACCATCTGTTACTATAACCTCTTTCCCTTGTTCCAATAAATCTTTCCATTTACATAATACAGATCCTGTAGAATACAAAACATTTCCATATCGAACTATTCTATATTCTGTCTTATTATTCATTGCCTCTATCTGACCAAATAATCTTTCCATTAATAGTTTAGTAGCCCCATATACACCAGCAACCTTGGCTGCTTTATCTGTACTGACCCCTAATACAAACTCTGGCTTTGTATTTAGAGATTCTTCTAAAATATATAAAGATCCTAATGTGTTAGATTTAATACATTCCCTTACTTGTTTTTCGGCAATGCCCACATGTTTAGATGCTGCTAGGTGGAATACTCCTGTTATTCCTTTCATTGCTTGTTTTATTTCGAAGGGATCGCTAATGTCTCCTGTCAGTATTTCTACTCCGGGTAGCTGTTGTTGAAGGTCTATTAGTTTACCTTCATCCCTAGCGATGGTACGTACTTTACCACCTGCATTTAAAATTCTTTTACATAATGGTACTCCTAAGAAGCCACTACCCCCAGTTACTAAATAAGTTTTTCCTTTTTTGATATTTAAGTTGTTCATAATAATTCTTTTAATAATTTAAATTTTAATGTATAATTTTCTTTTAAAAAAGCCAAAATACTTTTAATATTTTTATAATTAGATTCATTCCAATTATTGTCATTAGTAGGACCATTAATATGGGATTGAAACATTATAGTATTACCATTCCATAGATTAATATTACAATCATTACTATGTATACCATCTGCTCCTCTAAATATTTTTATATCTTTTGTGAATTGTATATTATTATTGTGTGACTCATGAATAGCTACATATTTAAAATTTTCACCCACAGCATCAAAGGATTCTTGGGTAGCTAACCACCCGGGCATCCTCCACCCTAAAGGTTTAATTCCTAATTTATCCCATTCTTCTAAACAATTTTTTAATCTTTGACTGGCTGAATCATAATTATGTTCTGTCATTTCACACTCACCTGGACCTCCTATTCTACAATCATGGTAATGACCATGAGCAGCTAATTCAATCCAATCTAAATCTTTCCAATAATTTACCCATTCTTGGTGTTTAGATATGGGGTATTTACCATGATAATTTGAGGGTATAAATTGTACAAATTTACAACCAAATTCTTTATTTAATTTATGTAAATAAGATACACATTTATCTTCGGGCATACCCCACCCCTTTTCGGGGTGGGTATCATCAATGCATATAACTATATTAATATCACTCATTAGTTACTTAATAATTTTAAATCATTAGTTACCATTTTTTTAACTAATTCACTAAAAGTAGTTTGTGGTATCCATTCCATCCCTAATCCAGCTTTTGCATAATCCCCACGTAAAACATCTACTTCAGCAGGTCTCATAAATCGTGGATCTTGTTTAATATAGGGTTCCCAGTCTTTTATGCCAACATGGTTAAAAGCTTCAGTTAAAAAATCTCTAATTGAATGTGTTTCACCTGTAGCTATTACATAATCTTCAGGTTTATCTTGTTGTAACATCATCCACATTGCCTCTACATAATCTGGTGCATAACCCCAATCTCGTTTAGCATCTAAGTTTCCTAATGTAATACAATCTGCTAATCCTAATTTTATTTTGGCCACACCATTTGAAATTTTTCTTGTAACAAATTCTATTCCTCTTCTTTCTGATTCATGGTTAAATAATATACCTGAGCAAGCAAACATATCATATGATTCCCTATAATTTTTAGTAATCCAATGTCCATATAACTTAGCAACACCATAGGGGCTTCTAGGATAAAAAGGTGTAGTTTCTTTAGCTGGATTTTCAACCATCCTACCAAACATCTCAGATGAACTTGCTTGGTAAAATTTAATTTTAGGGTTAAATTCTCTAATAGCTTCAAGTATTCTTAATACACCTAACCCTGTTACATTACTTGTATGCTCAGGTGTATTCCAACTTTCACCTACAAAAGATTGAGCAGCTAGATTATATACTTCATCGGGGTTTGATTCTTTTAAACATCTTAATAATGAATTTTGATCGGTCATATCACCATTTAAAATAGTTATTTTACTTTTAAGATGTTTTGTGTTAACATCATTAGAGTTTGATGAACGTCGTTCCATTCCATATACTTTATATTCTTTAGTTAATAGTAAGTCGGCTAAATGACTTCCATCCATTCCATTAATTCCTGTTATAAGTGCTGTTTTCATGTTATATTTTTAAAGTCTTTGTATTCATAAAATTTACTAGGATTATTACTCGATAAAGTTTGAATATTTGCTTGTGATAATTTTTTAAATTTATTAAAATTATCTGTCTTTTTATCTTCAAAAGAATATTGATTATCTTCATCTAAAACATAAAGTCTTTTATTAGGATGTCTGCGAGCATGGACCTTTAATAAATTTTTACAAATAAATTGTATATAATTTTTACCTAAAAGCTTTTCGGCCATAATAGATAAGCCGTGATCATCATTATATATTAAACAAAGAGGTACATTTACCCCAAACTTTATTAGATCAGCAGATAATACTAAACAAGATCCATCTATTTTAGGGTAATTTATACTTCTAAAATCAAATTCTTCTATTTTGGAATTAATTTGATTCATTTCTTGGATTGATAAACAAGATTTTGCTTGTGTTTTATGTAAATGATGATTTCCATCATCAATATATTTTATATCTTCATAATCTACATGTACGGTAGCATCCCAACTACTATCCCACATTTTTCTATCTGCAAAACATACAGCATATCTATGTATATTATTTGCATTAGTATACTGTGATAAGGATTCAAGTGCTTGTAATGCTTCTCTTGGGAAGAAACTATCGGTTTCACCATGCATTATATAATCTACTTTTTTGCAATAATCGTAATTTAAATCTCTTCTATAATCTGCATGGAAATAGAAATCATCTATGGAAGATACGGTTTTTATTTTTATATGAGGCATACCTAAATCTTTTAACTTTTGTACTCCTTTAAAAAACAAATTTAGTAATGTCTCTTCTGTTATTTTATTTGTATCTATCTTTTCTATCTTATCTGATATATTAAAACATAAATCTAAATAGACATTTTCTTTATTATCTATAGTTTCAAGTAAATTAATAAGACCCTCAATATACTCTTTATATATTTCTATTTCATAGAACATTACATGACATCCTATGACATATTTATTTTTTAAATTAGTCATTATACAAATAGTTGTAAGTTTTTTCCATCCAGTATTCTTTATTTTGTATAAAATTAAATTGATATATCCACCCTATTTTGGTAAAATTTAAAGCAGAAGGTGAAATAATTTCTTTTCTACCCATATCTTGCATATTCCATTCATATGGAAGAATATTTATTTCTGTTTTATTTTTGTGTGCTAAAAAATTAAAAATGGGACTATCTGTGCCTATATTAAATTTATTTTGTATCTTTGATATATTATCTTTATTACATAAATAAAAATCTAAAATATTTTTAAATAGAGCTTTATGTTCTTTATTTATTATTAACATCCCATTATCTATAAATTCATAATAGGGAAATGTAAAACCATCAAATATAAACTTAGAATAGGTTTCAATATTTCTAAATAACCAATCATAACTACTATCATAAAAACACCCACATAATTTGTTTTTAGTTATATTAAATATATCAGGGGAGTTTGGGTTTATAATAGTATGGGGATTTGTTATAAGGATTTGATTATATTCTATATTTGATTCTTCTAAAATATTAAATATTAAAAATTTATCAAATGAAGAGTCTTCTAATACCGATTCATTTAATATAAATAATTTATATCCATATTTAGAACACCAATATTTCCAAGAGTCATATACTTTTAGATCTTTGGGGTTATGTATTACTACTACATTTTTCATTACTGATATTTATCTTTTACTAATTCCCACACTTTGTTCATTAATTTATTTCTTTGAGTTTTATCAAAACCACTAAATACCCAAACATAACCATATTTAATAAAATAAGGTGTAGTATCTTCATTTAGCTGGGTATTATAAGTTAGTAAATCCTTTCTATATAAATGGGATAGATTATAGGGAATTGAAATAAAATTTACTTCTACATTATTTGTTTGTACAATATAGTTAAGGGGGGTTTGACAGGTGCCTTTATTAATTGTTTTTTGTAGATTTATAAATTCTTCAGACTGTGATAAATACTTTTCTTTAAATTTTTTAAATAATTGTTTATGAGTTTTATTAAAAATAACAAACCCTGAATTAAAATATTTATTTATATCTAATTTATAACCATTAAATATTTCTTTATACCCCTCTACACCATCATAAACCCACCCTAAATTATCTAATTCTCTTCTCACTGTTAGTTTATTGTTAGTTAATTTAAAAAAATCGGGACAATCCCATTTAGGTAATGAGCAAGCGTCTGTCATTAGTGCTTGATCAAATTGTATATTGTTTTTTTCCAGAAAATCAAAAATATCAAACCACCTTTGAACAGTTACTCTAAACTTTGTTGTATCCTTTATAGATGTTTCATTATAAATAATTAATTTATAACCATGTTTTTGGCACCAATATTGCCAAGCCTTTTTAGAATAATCCATCCATTCCCACCCCCCAAACTTATTAAGTTTAGCGTCTTCGGGGATAACTATAGGTAATATAACTATATTTTTCATATAATATTAACTTTCATTTATTATTTCTTCAATTCTATTAGCTGCTTCTACACAATTACCAATTTTACCACTAAATAAAATAAAATTGTTATCTTGGTTTTTTACTATTGTAGGTCTCTCGTCTGTATCATCTTTATAAGGTAATACTGTACGAATAGTATACATAGAACCTAAATGTTTTGCTTTTTCTATTTCAGGGAAGAATTTTTTAGCTGATTCAATAAATCTATCAACATTAGTATATTTTGGGTTTTTAATAATCCCTTTATTAATATATCTTTTATATGGGGGAGGTATTTCAGGTTTTTCTCCTATATTACGAACATGGATAGCATGTACTACATTACCTCCTAAATGATAATCCGTATCTGCATAAGGGTCAAAACACATAAAAGGACCATCCATTATTACTAAACTTTTATTTTTATAGCGTGGAGGTAATTGAAATAAAGGTTTTTCACATAATTCAAATTGATAATCTTGTTTTTTATTAGTTAAACTATTTAAAGCAGAATAAGTAGCATGTATATTATATTTATATCCTTTTAATTCCTCTTTAACACGAGTATTGATTTTTAAATTAATTCCATTTCCCATTATTCTATTATAACATATATCTTTTAATATAGAAGGATTATAAAATGTTTCTTTTGTTTCTATAGTTAAATCACAGTTAGGTAAGGTATCCGTTATTTTCCACTCTAATCCTGCTTTATCTAATACTGCTAGATATTGTTCTGCAGACGTTTTACTATCCTCTGTAGCTATTGAATAGTAGTGTTTACTATCTCTATCTAATATGGATTGGTTATAATATTTTATAAAGGATTGTTCATTATCCTTACAAGATTTAATTGTATCTAAGCTACGAGGATAGTGATAACCTCTATGAATTCTGTATTGATTTATACCTGATGCCGCCTTTAAAATATCATCTTCAGCTTCAAATAAATCAACATCAAAGCCTTTAGTTTTTAACTTTGTTGCTGTTGTAATTCCATAAATACCTGCTCCTATAACAGCACACTTACCATATATGTGTTTTTTTACATATTCACTTATTTTGGTAGCAAATAAACTTCTTTGCAAATTTAAATTAAAATCTACATTTTGATGTAGTACATGAGTTAACATTTTTTCTAAAGCATCTCCATTATACTGTGGTTTTATGTTATGTATTTTTGGTTTATGCCATAAAAAATTATATTCAAATTTATACTTTAAACCAGAAAAGGATAATTCAAATATTTTATGGCTTATTTTATTTTTTATTATCTTAATTGATGGAGTTGTATCTTTTAATTCCTTAAATATCATATAAAAATGATGATAAGCCATTCTATCTATTATATTAGCTGATAATCCCCCCCATTTTTTATATATAAAATTATTTTGTGGTAAAGCATTTTCCCATATCAAAACGTCATCAATATAAAAATATAAATTATTATCCTTAGATATTTGTATAAGTTCTTTTAAAGATTTAGAACATAATGTGCCTGGTTTTTCACAAAATACATTAGTACCATTTTTTAAGAAATATTTAACTTGTTCATAATGAAATTCATTAGGTGATGCTACTATAACCCAATCTACTTTTTCCTGTTTCCACCACTTATCTTGAGAACCACACACCCATTCTATAGAAACATTATTTATGTTTTTTAGTTTTAATAATATCTTTTTACCAAAACTACCTTTACCTATTTGTCCTATTTTAATTTGATTCATCTTTATACCAATTATTACTTAATTCTGTATTCGTACCATAGTAGTGTTTACTTCTTAATTTAACCGGGCCTAACTCAAAAGGGATATCTATATTAATATCAGATTCTGCTTGGTTAACTAAAAGTGTAATTAAGTGGTCATATGAATCCATAAATCTATCATCATTATGATCCAAATCTATTATATGCTTTTTATTGATAAATTCTTCAAAAACATTACTGAAAGTTTTATTTTCATCTACTCTACCTGCTATAAATTTAGTATTTCCCGGCCTATCTAAAAATCCAGCTTCTTTATAAAGAAATATATCTCCATGACTATCCATAGCTACAGATAATTGAGGGTATCCCGATTTTCTCATTTCTGTTCCTTTTACTCTAGCTAAAGGTTTACCAAGAATTCCTTCTCCCAAAGCTACCATAGCGTATCCAAAATCAACATGCATATTGGGGCATTCTTTATTTTTTCTACTATTAAACTTATTAAAAATAGAGATTAAATCGTTTCGTTGCTCATCTGATAGGAACCCCTCTAAATGGTATTTTCTCCCCTCTACTGATTTATCTACATCATCATTAATTTCTGTTACACTTCCAAAATCCTCACGTATTGTAAGAAAATCTATACCTTGGCCTTCTCCTATTTTAGAATGGATGTCATTAATATAATCAAGTAAGGGTAATACCGTATGTATGTTTTCTGGTATAATAATATAGTTTAAGCCTATTTTTAGGTCTGAATTTTTTCTATTCCGTTCTTTAATAAATTCTATTATATTATTTTTAACTAACTCATATGCTTTTGGGTGTCTAGTAATATCAAATGTTGATTCTTGATCTGTACCATATAATGATACTCTTAATGAATCCAAATCCCAAATTCCTGGTTGTATTTTTAGGTACTTAGGGGTTAACATGTGGGCATTTGTTATTAAAGGTATTTTATATCCTAATTTTTTACCGTGGGTTATAATTTCACCTAATTTCATATTAGTTAGGGGTTCTAGGCCCCCTGAGATTGATATTGTTGACCCTTTAGGAAGAATTGAAATAGCGTCTTTAAATTTTTGAGCTCCTATTTCTAATACATCTTTAGCTTTATATTTAGCTTTTTGGTTTCTACCACAAAAACCACAATAATACATGCAAGACATTCCTGGAAATAGGGTTAAACGTAAGGGAAGAGAGTATTCATAATTTATAACCTTTTCAATATTACCACTTTTAACATGTGATAACATTGTATTCCAATATTTTTTACCTAACCCCTCAAAAACTATCATTTGTTGTAAGAAATCAGAATTACGAATTAATTTATTTAATTCGATTAGTTCTGTTTTTGATAGGTTTGTGTCCTCAAGGAGATTTTCTTGAGTATACCAGGGCATTTCAGATAAATAATGTATTATTTTTGATGCTGGGATTATTTTATCTTTAGGTATATCTTCTTCAAGAAGAATATCAATTATGTTTTGGGGTATAGATATTGAATACTCTCTATACATCCATTTTTTAAATGTGGATTTGTTATTTTTTGTCATAAAAGTGTTTAAATGTCCTTTCCATCCAGTAATCTAGATGTCTGGGACCAGTTGGTAAATTTTTTAATCCATCAGGCATAGCAGCAAAATGATATACCCAACCCCCTTGTATAAAAGAAAGTTCATCAGGCCACCAACTATTATTAGGAACGTGTATTAAATTTTTTCTAAAAAAATCATTAAAGTTATAACATTCGGGTAGTATAGTTCTTTCAATGTTATGTTTATTTAGTAAAAAATTAACTATAGTTTGACCTGTACTTACTACAGATAATCCTTGATAGGTTTCATTTTTTGTAATATTATTAATATTATTAATATTACTTAAATAAAAATCTTGTACTTCTTTAAAAAATGGCTTATGTTTTTTATTTGCTATAATAAATCCCGTATTAAAGTAATTCCATGTTTTAGGGTATATTTCTTTAGGAAAATTTAAATGATGACCCCACCCATTAATACTTCTCATAACCCATTCATAGCACCCATTCTCTACTACCCCAGAAAATTTATGATTAGTTTCATTAAAAAAATTAGGACAATCTGGATTTACAATAGTATCTGCGTCTACTATTAAAACTTGATCATAATCAATATTATTATGATCTAATATATCAAATACCCAATCCCTTTGGTATATAATGGGAAATATAGCAGGATCTAAAACTGGCTCTTTCCATTCTATAAAAATTACATCATTTTTTTTACACCAATATTCCCAACTTTTAGCTCCTAAATCATAGGAAGTTGTTACTTTATCTTTCCAATGTTTACCCTTAATATTAGGGACAAATACTACATTTTTACTCATAGGTTACTTCATTTAAATTAGATAGCAATTTATGCCAATATATTACTAAATTTTCTTTTGTATACATTTCTTTATAAAGTTTTCTAGCATTATTAGAAATTTCTTGACATTTTTTAGGATTATCTTTTACCCACTGTATTTTTTCAATTAAATCGCTATAATCTAATTTACAAGGGATATAAGTTTCAAAAGGTATATAAATATTAGGATATGTTATAACTTTACTCATATCCGGTTTTATCATTACACTTCCATATTTTATTATCTCAAAATCCCTAAAACATAATTCTCCTTGACCATAGGGGGAAAGGGTACATTTACTTCTAGTCATAATATCTGCGAATTCTGAGGGTGGTCTTTTATCTATTTCATAGGATATGTCCTTAGATGATTTTAAAATATCCCATGCTCTGGTTCTATGTTTAGTATAAGCTATATCATCTCTAACTTCATGACAATAGTTTTTAGGGTGAAAACCCATATAAATTGCACATATATCAATATTTCTTTCTTTATTAGAATAATCAAAATTTAAATATGAAGGGTTGTAATATCCAAAATTCCATCCATTTAATTTTATTTTATCATAAATTTCAGGTTTTATTTTATAAGATAAATCTAAATCACTACCCTTACCAAAAAACCATTTATTAAATGCACTAGGTTTTTTATATTGTTCTATAGTAGTTTTTGCAGATTTAAATAAATATTTAGCATTTGATTGTTGAAATACTTCATAAGCGCCCATTATAGAAGTAGAGTCAGATCCATCAAATAAAAAGTAATCACCTTCTAAATTATTTATATATTCTAACCCATAATTAATACTATCTTTAAGAGATATTTTTTTATTAATAAAATCAGCCATCCCTACAAATTCAAAATCATAACTCCCTTTATCTACAAACTGTATGCCAATATCAGAAAATATATTTTGGTGTATTAATAAAGGGCGGAATGTAGGTTCATTTCTGCCCTTATTCCAATTAGTTAGTTTGATCTTAATCATATTTGAGATATAATTTTTTTAAATTTATTAACACCATTACTAATATTGATTTTCCATTCATTAGCATCACCTCCATCACTAATATATTTATATGATATAAAATTTATTCCATATATCCAACAAACTTTTGCAATAGCGTATGCTTCCATATCTACTAAATCATATTCTATATTTGAACAAAAACTATCTCCGGTACCACAAACTATATTTTCATCATTAGGTATATTGCTTTTAAAACTTAAAATCTTAGGAGTTTTATCATAAGGTGTCTTTCCTAATTCCCACCCTAAAGGTCTAGCATCCATATCCCTTTGTACAAATTTTGTACAACCTATTAGTTTCCCTATGGGAATGTTATTGCTACCCGCTGTACCAAAATTAATAATTGTTTTTAATTCTGGAAATAATGGGTATGCTTTTAGAGTTGCTATTGTTGCGTTTATTTTGCCTACTCCTGTATATAATGTTTTTATAGTTTTATTGTTTTTATCTAAAAAAATTTCATTATTGGTTTCTTCTTCTAAGGCAGATAGTATTAGTATTTCAGGGTTATAAAGTGTCATAAAAATTATTTTGTGATTCCTGGCGATCTATATTTTTTAAATGGTGGATACAAAACTCATCATTTGCAGGTAGTTGGGATTCTGTCTTATATCCTGTAAGGACTTCGTGGACTTTATTTTTCCACTTGATTTCTTTTGTATTTTTAAGAATACGACATTGGTAATCTGGAAAATTAACTCTACCATCCTTAGGATCTACTTTCCATCCCCATTTATCAATATGTTCTTGGGTTAAACCATTTACTTTATTAATTCTAGGAACCCAAAATATGTCTACATTAGGGTTATTATCTACTAACCAATCTATATGGCTCATTAAATATTCTTCAGGGTACTCATCAGCATCAATTTGGAAAATATAATCTCCAGAGCAATTGTCTTTAAGATTATTTTTAAATGCTGAAAAGTTATTATTTAAGGGAAATTCTATAACTTTTATAGGATCTACATACCCTACAGGGGCTTTAAATTTATTAAGTACTTTATATACTTCAGGTGTAGTATTTCCCTGATCACACTGAATAACGATTTCATCCTTTGTTCGGATGTGTTTAACTAGATAATTTAATAAGTATTCTATCTCTTTATACTCATTACAAACTGGTATTGCATAACTAATCTTCATTTAAATAATCTATAAGTTTAATTTTAGGTTCCCAATTTAATAAATCTTTAGATTTATTAACATCGGCTTTTGTATGTCTACATTCGCCTAGTCTAGGGGGGATGAATGTATGGTCTCCTTTAATCATGTCAACTAGTTCTAAGATATTATAACTTATACCTGTTCCTATATTGAATATTTCCCCAAAACCTTTATTACAAGTAGTAGCTAATATATTAGCATCTACTACATCTTTTACATGAGTATAATCTCTTGTTTGTAAGCCATCTCCTACAACAGTCATAGATTTACCTTCTGATTTTTGTTTTAAAAATAACCCTATTACAGGGGCATACTGTCCCCTAGTACACTGTCTAGGACCATATACATTAAAATATCTAAAAGTGATTGTTTTTAACCCATATAAATCAGTGTACATTTTACATAATTCTTCTCCTGAAGTTTTAGATACAGAATAAGGGTTTAAACAGTCTTTAGACATTGTTTCTTTTAAGGGGGGTTTATTTTTTAAACCATAAGCAGCTGATGTGGAAGAGTATATAATTCTTTTAACTTTATGTTCTCTAGATGCTTGTAAAATATTACATGTGCCTAAAGTATTAACAGCTACAGCATGTAGTGGATTATTTATAGATGGTTGTATTCTAGATTCTGCGGCTAAATGAAATACAAAATCAATATTTTTAAATAGGGGATAAATTTTATCATAATCTCTAATATCATATTTAAAATATTGAGCATTATCATTAAAATAAAACTGTTCATGCGCGTCTGAAGATAGATTATCTATTACTATAACCTCCCATCCTTTATCTATAAGGGCATCTACTAAATTAGATCCTATAAAACCTGCACCCCCCGTTATTAATGCTTTAGTTTTCATTTTTTATTATTTTATTATCTGTTATTTCTTTAAATTCTATTTCGTGGATTTCATTACAGAGATAAAACATTCCATCCTTTTTAAGTGCTGTGTCGCATCTCCAGAATTTTTTAAGTAGGGATATGTTTTTATCAATTTTAGGGGTAATCTTTATTGTTCTGTATAAAACAAATATTCGATCGCCAAATTGAAGTATGTCATTCCTCATCAAAAATTCCTATTTCTTCAGCAGCATCCATAAATTCTAATTTATTAAAACGTTTGATATTTTTCATATCCATTCTAAATTTGTAAAATTCACCAGGATTGGTGGGATCTGGAAATTTTTCTTTTTCTTCTTCAGTGATGGGTACTGCCTTAGCAGCAGCCCAATACCAATCTTTAGATCTCTTATTCCATTCGGGGAATACCATTCCTCTTTCTTGTAAGTTTATAACTTTAGGATACCAAGCTAGATTTTCATGAACTTGTTTTAAATCTTTAATAATTTCAGCTGTGCCTTCGTAATTTTCTTTTTCAAAATCACTACCATCTACCATTTGGTCATTTGTAGTAAATCCACAAGTCCAACAAAGAGATACACTAAGTGTGGGGGATAGTTGGTTTTTTGAACATGCATCTGATCCACAACAGGGACATTCTACTAATCCTTCTTTCATACTTCTACTTTTTTAAGTTTAGGTAATTTAATTTTAGGTAATTTAGGTGTTGGTGAATTATCTATCTTTTTTAGTTGGGGTAATTTTAAAGGTACATTAGTAGCTACGTTTATTTTATCCATATATTCTTTAAGTATTTTAGTCATTTTACCTTGACTGAAATTTTCTTTAAGAAATTGGGTTTGTTTGCGACTATTTTCAATATACTTTTTATAGTGTTTGTAAACATCTTTTAGTGCCTTAGATGCGATTTCAGTGTTAACATTAAACCACTGGGCTTCCTTTATTAACCAATTATTTGCGGCTGACGGGTGTATATTTTTTAACTCACCCCCTAAAAGTACATTATATTCTGGACGAATAAAATCAGTATGTCCACTCCAGTTTGTTGTAATTACGGGTTTGCCTGTAATTGCTTGTTCAAGTAGAGGCCTTCCGAATCCTTCTCCTTTAGTAAAAGAAACAAATGATTTAATTTTAGGATCATTATTAATTTTATTAAGTTCTTCATTTGTAAATTCACCATGTAATAGATAGATGTTAGGTAGATTTTCTTTATTACCAACTTTATTTCTGATTCGATTAATATCCTTAAGAATTTCTTCTTTATCCAATAAACTATAATCTATTCTATTGGTTTTTAAAAGCAATGCCGGTTTATTTCCTCTACCTTTAAAAGTCTCAAGGAATGTTTTAATCATTGTAGCGACATTTTTTCTATCTTCACCAAAACTTCCAGGTAACCAATGACCTGTAAATAGAAAGCAGAAACTTTCATTTATATCATCAAGTAAGTTAGATTTACCTGGTTTTTTAAAATATACTTTTTCATCTAAACCTTCTAATAGCACTTCTATAGGACGTTCTAGTTTAATTGTTTTTTGAGGTTTTCCTTCTTTATCGTTTGGAGTAATTTGAATATTACTAAATGTATTTTTTGTAAAATTAGATGATACTAAATTTAAATCCATTCTATTCATCCCCACTACAAAATCAGGTGGGGGGCAAGTAGATTCTATACCAGCAGTAATTCCTATACTAAATTTTCCTATTTTTTGAAATTCATTAGGAATAGTAATTTGCATCCAAATGTCAGGTTGTTGGGTTAATTGAGGGAGAAATCTACTTTTTAGGGGATCATCTTCATCTAAAAATCCCCAAGGGGTATTTCCCCACACTTGAGGTAAGATTTTAATTTCCCAATCATTTCCTTTTGCTTCTATAAGTGAGCGAACAAAATCGCGAGAGCGGTGTCCATATCCGCTAAATGTATCTATTGGACAACTAACTACACAAGTTGGTTTCATGTTAAAACTTCTTTTAA
>Ga0209634_1000811_pt1 | contig 23592 bp, 22 predicted proteins | sample LinPmetageLP40_FD_184043 | JGI IMG/M metagenome (GOLD analysis project Ga0209634, IMG submission 184043) | Marine viral communities from the Pacific Ocean - LP-40 (SPAdes) (version 2) | ecosystem: Environmental > Aquatic > Marine > Oceanic | place: Pacific Ocean | collected 2010-08-26 | reverse complement strand
TTTGAGGGGGGGGGGAATAATTTTTAAGAGTATAAAAAATCAATAATTAAAAATTTAAAAAAGTTTCCAGAATTTACTATTTTTTTCAAAATTATTTTAAAACAACATCTTATTCAACATACTATAGCTATAACATATATGATAACATAATATATATATCGTGAATTTTAAAAAAATGAAAATTGCTAAAATGGTCCGTAAATTTAAAATTCTCGCAATTTTTTGATTCTTTCTGAATTTGATAGACTCATAAAATGATAAACAAGGGGGAAATTTTTAGTTTCTTTATTTATATCTGAAGAGAAAAGTTGTAAAATACCATATTCGTAAATTAAACTTTTTCTTTTGATATCCAAATTTTTATTATATATGTGTGTTACACAATCTTGCTCCCATAAACGAAGATTAAATCGTGATCTACATTGTTCTATATCTTCGGAATTAATTACATTTTTTATAAATTGTTTTGAAAAATCAGTATTTTTAAATATTATTACACCAGTATTAATAGGTATATTAGAGTTGCTATTATTATCAGAACTAAATAATATATCTTTTTGTTTACTTAAATTAATTATTGTTTTTAGTCCTATTTCACAATTTAAATTAAAACAGGCATCCGCATCTATCCACATCACATAATCATAATAATCTAGATTTAAAACGTGTAATAGCATTGGAAATCGCTCCCAAGCTTGATGTCTATTAGGAAGACTTCTCTTATTTGAATAGATTAAATCATATTTATATAAATCACAATATCTTTTATTTATCTTATAAGAAATATTAGCATACTCTTTTATGGTTTCATCATACCACATACACACTGCAATTTTAAAATTATTTATCATACTATTTGTAAATTTAAAAAAAATCTAAATATTATTTTTTATAATTTTATTCATAATCTTATTATTCAATAAATTTATCAAAATCTGAAGGATACCCAAGTGTAAATAAAATTTTAAATTTCAAATCTATTTCTATAGATTAGTTTCTATAATTTATACATTTTGAATTTAGTACATAAATATGGTTTTAAAAAAAATATATTATTATTTTATATGGGTAAACATGAAGATTGTAAAAAAATAAATAACTGTAATAAATGTTTAAACAAATGTGAAAAAAAAATTAAGAATAAAAAAAAACTTAGTTATTGGGAAGCAGCAAATAATTATGATTGTGAATATAATTGTTTAAACACATATGTTCCTAGAAAAAAAAAAACAAAGAATAAATCAAAAAAAGGTACAAAATCAAAAACTAAAGGTACAAAATCAAAAACTAAAGGTACAAAATCAAAAACTAAAGGTAAAACTAAGTCTAAAAGCTGGTTTAATTTTAAATTTTAAATATTCCTATATTTTTAAGTTCTTCTGTATAATATTCTTCCAAATAACTAAAACGTATTTATATTAATCTCATGATATAAAAAGCACATTTATATATATTCTATTATTACCATCTATTTATAAATTAAAAAAAATATAATATTATTTTTTTATAATTAACATATTCTTTTTCGATTATTTACATATAAGTTCTATTAAAATAATTTGTAGAAATAGGATGATTGTTAGTTATTTCACCAAATCCAAATAGTGAATTTTTTGGGATTTCTCCAATAATCATTTTCGCATTGTGGTATGCCGATTTAATCGCTTCTAGCTTTAGGTATTCTGGATTCTCAAACAAGATTGAATAGCCTTCTGCTTTTTTCTTCATAGAATACATCACGGCATCGGCATCAATTTGCTTAGATTTAAGATTCTTTTCATCATCAATTTCTTGTCGTTCTGCCTGTTTGCGAGCGGTTTCAATCATAATTTGTAGCTGAATCTCATTAGTTTTCTTTTGTCTATCTTTTTCCATCATTTCTCGTTGAAGTTCGGCTTCCAACCTAACCCGTTGCGTTTCTTTTTGATTTTCAGCCAATTCCATCGCTTTCTTTTCATTCTCAATTGATTCAAACTTTTCTTTCATTTTCGCATCCAATTTAGGCCGATTGATTCTCACCTTTTTAATTTCGATACAATCTCCGAGATCATATGATTCTACATTTTCACGCAATTTACCAAGAAGAACCTCATCCAACTTGTCAAATTCTCGAATCACAATATCATCTAGAGTATAATTCTTACAAAATTGCGCAACCTCTGATGGAATATAGTCAAAAATCAAAGGTTTGTCGTAATCAATAGTATGTTCACCCACAACTTTCAAAATACATTTGTCTGTATGTTTTAGTTTATTAACAACTTCGATATCCAAATAGGCTTCTCCTCCCTGACTAGACCCACATACCACATTTTCCAACCGATCTGTCTGCCAAGTCACCTGTATATTGTAATGAGATGTGATTAGAGGTGTCTTAATGTGAAATCCAGGGTCTGTAATTGTATTTAGCAATGATCCACCTCTATAATAGACACATCTGTGTCCTTGATGACATTGATGAAGTTGAATCGCTGAAATTTGAAAAACAAGCAAAGAAAGCAAATAGATGTAAAACATAACTGAAGATTTAGGTATATCGTTAAAACAGTTATTGGTTATGATTTAGGAATCAATTGCTTTGAATTAAATAATAATATTTATTTCAATTTTTCAAAACATATTTAAAACTAAATCTATCTATAATATGTAGATAAGCATGATTTATTTATATTATATTTATTTGGCATCTTATGGTATTTTTTCATCATATTGCTATTACAAAGATGTAATAAGTAATGACGATATAATAAAAGCTACATCAAACAAACTTAAATATAAAAAGGCACTACCAATAGTTACATTTAATCTGACTATTGTTAGTTATCCAGTATTTTCAATCATACTAAAATATTATCAGCCCCAAGAATTTGAGTTGTTTCAATCAATTATACATATATTTATAGCTAAGTACATAAGTCAATTACTATTTTATATTTTCCATAGAATATTTCATTATATTCCACAGATTAAAAAATATCATAAAGTTCACCATAACTTTCAAAATCCAATAGGTATGTGCGCCGCATACACCCATCCGATTGATTTTATATTTGGAAATATGATACCTTTAGGAATAACACCATTTATTCTTCAAGTTAATATATATACTATGGTTGTAATCATTATTTATGGAATATATGAAACTGTAGTTAATGAACATTCTAACTATAATAATAGAGACCATCATTTAAAACATCATAAATATTTTAATTATAATTTTGGTGAAACAAGTTTAGATAAGTTTTTTGGAACTTATAAAGAATAAAAAATTGATATTTTTTATATAAATAATTATAGATTAAACTTATTATTTAATATGTCTATAACATTTTCCGATGGAATGTTCATCCTCGTTGAAGCCGATGAAAGGGGTCAATGGTGGCCTGCTTTGTCCTGGCAAAGTAATCAATTTATAAAGGCCATGGATTTTTCCTCTATGAAATCTATGTGTATTCCTAATCCACTAACAAAAACAAAAACATTTACTCAAGATGGTATGAAATATCATTTCTTAATTGAAAATGACTGGGGACCCTGTACACTGGTAAATGAAACTACGAATAAAAAAAGAGCAATACGATATTTAGAAATTTGTAAATCAGAAAGATTGGACTATGATAATATAAAACAGTCAAAAATCACTATAAAAAGTTAAATTGTATACTCCTGAATTATATACTCAAATTTTGTATCATTTTTAACTTTGATAATATATCCTTCTTTAGAAAAACTTCCGTATAAAAGCATATGATCAATTTTTAAAGGAATATCAAATACGTCTTTGTGAGGTTCAAATAAGCCTATTTCAGATCCTTTTTTTATATGTTTTCTAAATACAATATTTTTTTGGCTAGTAAATTTAGCATATCTATCAAATTTATATATTTCAACATACGTATCATTTAAAAACCGAACCGTTTGATTAAATATTTTATTTTTTTTTTTAAAGGTCTGAACTTGAAGCATAATATGTTTATTATCTTTAATCGTACTATTATATTTAGTGGTTTTTTTGTTTGAAACTAAATATTGCGTATTTGATTTTTGTCGACATCGTAGTTTAACAGAATTATTCATACGATTAGTATTTATTTAATAAATAAAAAGTAACTCAATTTTTATATATAAATATATACTAATATTGTATGAATAGAAATGTTATTTCTAAAAAATTAACATTAAATGAAATTAAATTTTTTCCAGTAATTGAACAAATGTTTCAGGATCTATCTAAATTTAGAAGTCATGTAAAAAACTCAAATTTATATATAAATACAGAAATAAATGATTATACTATAATTAATGACTTAAAAAAATATGATTCTGCTAAAGATGAAGATTTTATAGTATTAAACAGGATCTTAGATTTTCAAATATCTGAAAAAGAAAAAAAAAAACTGTATACATCTTTAGGAAATAAAAAAGATAGATTTATAACACTTATTAAAATATGCGATAAACTAGGTGTACAATTTGACAACGAATTATTTATTTTTTTAATACAAAACTATTTTGAATTAAAAGAGACTGAATTCATTCAAGCTAATGGATATACATCAGATAAAGTATTATTAACTGAAATAGAAGAAGAATTAGAAAATATATATTTGGCAGAAGAAATATATCAAATGTTTAGTAAAGAATATAAAATAGTTAACTTTTATAAAGACCCTTTATTCTCTAGTAAAGATAAGATAACACCTAATTTAATTAACGATATATTTAAAATAGACACAATAAGTAAATTCATACCGGGCCCAAACTTTGATGTGGTCACGCGCCGCGTTACACAACATATACATAACATTTATGGTAGTATTATAATACCTAATACTGTTGTTACTATTGGAAGACGCAGTTTTCATAAACTTGATTATATTCAAGAAGTTACTATTTCTAAATCTGTAAAATATATTGAAGAATTTGCCTTTGCGGAATGTAGTAATTTAAGTAAAGTTACATTTTTAGGTAATGATTTGAAAATTATTAAGAATAATGCATTTCAAGGGTGTAAATCGCTATCTAGCATTATTTTACCAGATTCTGTAAATGTTATAGGAGGCTCATGTTTTGCTCAATGTAAGAATTTAGAATCTATCAAAATTCCGAATACATTAAAAATAATAGAGGCTGAAGCTTTTCAAGATTGTATCAATTTAAATGATATTCAATTATCCAAATCAATGTATCGTATTTCTAATGGAATTTTTAAAAATTGTAAAAGATTAATGTCTATAAATATACCTAACTCAGTGAAAACAATAGCGGATGAAGCTTTTTTTGGATGTTCAGAATTGGAAGAAGCAATAATTCCAAATTCTGTTGTATATATTGGACCTGATGCCTTTTTTGGATGTTTAGAATTAAGGTCTATAAATATACCTAACTCAGTGTCGTCTATAAAAAGAGACTGTTTTTTCAATTGTTCTAAATTAAGCTCTATAAAGATACCAAAGTCAGTTATTAGAATTGAAAATAGAGCTTTTTACAAATGTTCACAATTGGTAGAAGCAATAATTCCAAATTCTGTTAAATTTATTGAATCTGAGGCCTTTTTTAAATGTTCTAAATTAAGGTCTATAAATATACCTAAATCAGTGGAAACAATAGAGGATATGACATTTAGTGAATGTATAGAATTAACGTCTATAAATATACCTAACTCAGTGAAAACAATCAAGGATGGAGCATTTTATAGATGTTTTGAATTGAAAGAAGCAAAAATTCCAAAATCTGTTAAATTTATTGGTATGTTTGCTTTCTCAGAATGTAACTCTTTAAAAACAATAAATATTAATAATAATAGTAATGATATATATGTTCATGAAAATACATTTTACAATTCTCCGATAAAAAACATTTGTTTTAACAATGAATGTTTAGAAGTTTTTAAATCATCTGTTAAAAGTAGTGTCAAAAGTAGTGTTAAAGGTACACAAAAAAAATTATTTAATAAATTAGTATCAATATCTATAAAAAAAAAACATAAAGTTAAAGGATCTCGAAAGAAAAAAAAAAAAAAAAAATTTAAACCAAAAGTTACAAAAAAAAGAATACTAACATATCCTGATAATATTATTTAGAATTAATATTATACTTTTTCAAAACACTTATCGTTATCGTGATGCTATAAGCTTTAATTGACGATATTCTACATGATTTTGTTTTATTGATTCAACTAGTTTAATGTTGTCAATATTCGTTTTACTTAGTATCAAACACAAATTATTTAAATGATTTTATCTATTTTATCCAAAGACACAATTATAAACAATTTTTTTTATTCTTAAATTATAATGAGAAAACAGAAATTATATGAACAATATTTTAAGGAATTTATGGAACTAAATCCATCTACTAATCTATCTTTAAATTTAGATGAATATAAATATCTTAATGGAAAATATGAAAATACACATTCTTCTATATATAAACAACAGTTACATGATTTTGCTGTGAAATATAAATTATTAATAGAGAGTATTCCAACTAAATCCAGAACAATATACGAAAAAATGATTTTTATTAATTGTGAAAATCAACTTGAAAGTGAACAATTTGGATTAGAACGTGTACCTTTATCAGCAAATGAAAATGAAATAGCATATTTGGCTGAAATTGCTAGTGGTAATAGTTCTGTAATGTTAATAACTAAAGAAGATCACATAAATTTTATTAGTTGTTTACAAGAATTGCCTAAAATTGTAAGTTCAATAATAGTTCAATTTAAAAGAGGAATTAATGATAACTTCACTCTACCAAAAAAACTAGCAAATGAACTAAAAAACCAAATGAGTTCCATATTAAGTGAAAAGGCTTGGATTAATAAAAATATAAAAGCTAAATTATCATTTGACTTTAATTTGATATGTACAGATATATTTGAAGCGGAAGTATCTCGCCTTTATAGTTTTTTAAAAACTGAATACGTATCAAAATGTCGTAATACAATAGGATTATGTGGTTTAAAAAATGGGAAAAAAATATATGAATTTGTTGTTAAACAAACACTTCAAGATAAAGATATATCTATAGAAGATATACATAATTTTGGTTTATTTGAAGTAAATCGTATCCATAACGAATTATTTGAACTCCAAGAAGATTTAGGAGTCAAAATGTCATTACAAGAGTTTTTCAAATATATGAGAAATCGTAAAGATTTAAAGTTTAAATCTAAAAAGGAACTTCTTTTAATGTATAAAAATCAAGTACGAGAAAATAAAAATCATCTTATAGAAAGTTTATTTTTTAACAATGTAAAAACTAAATGCTTGATTACTCCTGTGCCAGAATTCAATGAAGAATTTGCGAGTGATGCCTACTATATGGAAGGAGATTTAAAAAATAAAACTCCAGGACAATTTTTTATAAATATGAAATATTTTAATACCATGAATAAAACTGATATTGAATGTTTAACTTTACATGAAACATATCCAGGTCATCATTATCAAATATCATTAGTGAATGAAAGTAAAAAAATGCCTCTTTTTATGAAGATATTTAATGTCGAATCTTACGTTGAGGGATGGGGGCTTTATTGTGAAAATTTGGGGAATTATTCGACACCAGAGTCATACTATGGAAAACTAATTATGGAACTTATGAGAGCTATAAGATTAGTTGTAGATACAGGAATACATTATTATACATGGTCTTATAATAAAACGTTTAACTATATGAAAGAAAATGGTAATGAATCTCAAACAGTAATAGATGATTATATAACACGATATATGAGTATACCAAGTCAAGCACTCGCATATAAAATGGGAGAAAAATGTATGATTGAATGTTTAATTAATTTTTTTAATAATGGTGGTGTTGATATAAAAGAATTTCATGAAAAAATTTTAGAAGATGGACCAATAACTTTAAAATTACTTAGAGAAAAGTTTGATTAATATAAATTTGCTAATTATTTACTGTTTTTGGTATAAGAACATTATATCTTGGTTTATCTAAATCTTGTTGAGATAGTGAACGTGCGTTGTTATAATCCGGTTGTAATACATTATATTGATTAGAATTTGTATTATTATCCGATGTTTGTGTTATAAATTGATCTGGTATTTCATAAACTGGATTTCTTGGATATGTATAACTATAACTATATAGAGAATTATTATGTAATCTGGAATTATTTGATGTAGGTGAATAAATCTCATTTTGTAATACTCTGTTAACCAAGTGAAATGAATTTGTTCTTTCACAACTTTGTGTCGGACTTGACGAATTATCTACTATAACATTATTATTAGAGCTAGGTGTAGACGACTGTATACTGATATCAGATGGATGTACTAAATTATTTCCACAATTATCTATTATTTTATAATAGGCATATGTCGATATAGATATGATAACAATAATACCACAAATTATTAAAATGATTAATAAGAAGATCCAAAATCCTTGATTTTCACGCGAATCGATAGGTTGATTACATTTTGAACAATTTGTATTAGTATCATTTGAATTAGTATTATTTATTATAGCAATTTGTTCATAGCTTAATGTAGATGTCGGAGTAGTTGAAGTGAATGTACTTGTAACACTAGTTATATGAGTAGTTGTGACTGTGTATGTAGGACTAGTTGTGACTGTGTATGTAGGACTAGTTGTGACTGTGGATGTAGGAGTAGTTGTGACTGTGGCTGTAGGAGTAGTTGTGACTGTGGATGTTAAAAACTCACTAAATATACGATTTGATTGTAAATTATTCGATTTTGTATAAATTGTTAAATTACCTAATATATCATCATAATTAAATATATTATTCACACCATTTTTATTTTCATATATATGTTGCTGATCAGAAAATGTATTATTGAAATATATATCATAATTACATGATCCAATCCTTTTAAAACACCAATTATTAATTGTAACATTATTTATATTTAATTTTAGTCTAGCATACATATAATCTAAATAAATACTATTACTTAGTTTTGTTATTGTAGTATCGTAACGAAATGTATTAATAGATACAAAAATCTTATTATAATTAGTTAATAATTGAGAATGAGTCATATTATTTAAAATAGCGTAAAATCCATTAGATCTAATAGAAAGATAATTATTATTTATAATAAGTGAAGATCCGGTTGAAGATGATGTAATTTGAGTATTAGCTATACTATCTATAAGATGTATTTGATTTTGATTATTTTTAAGATAAAGTGAAATATTAAATGTATTAAAATTGTTCAATTCTAAGGAAATATTTGTATCTAGATAACCGCTTTCATTAGGATGATAATCTAGAGAAACATTCATATCAGAATTAATATAAAAATAATTGCTTAGAATTACGGGATTATGACTATTGGAACTAATCGTTCCCATATGGGGTGAATCTGTATTTGTTAACATAAATCTCCATAAAATATTTTTTGTGTCATATGAATTGAGGACATCTGGTGGAGTCCAATAAGTTATATTTTCACTACTGGTAACCTCTTTAGATAAAACAATACTATGATTAGAATATTTAGATATTATTGGAGGATCATTGTGTGTTAAAAATAGATATAATGGTTCAAATGAAATATTACTATTCCATTCTATATCTATTCTGTGATTTATAAAGAACTGAGAATTATTATTTATATTAAAATTACTTACACTTAATAAGCAATTAAATAATATTAAAGGATTCATTATAATTTATTTTAAGTAAATTTTTAAGTAAAAAAAAATGAAACAAAATAATTTTATTGATGACAATACTAGTCTTAATAGTTATATATCAGATTTATGTGATAATTCAAGTATATCATCCGAGTATGGGTGTAGAATATGTACGGAACCAGTAGATAATGAGATGAATTTTTGTAAATGTTCAGGATATGTAGCAATAGTTCACAAAGAATGTCTATTAAAATGGTTGTATATTAGTAAAAAAGATCATTGCGAGATTTGTAACTATAAATTTAATTTAAAAATTACACAAACGTTTATTTGGACTAATATTTTTTTTATAAGTATTTTCATTTTAGGAACTATTTTTGCCTACTTATATACATATCTAAATACTCAAAATAATGACACAAGCATTTATTTATTAAGTGGATTAACTATTATTTTACTGATAGTTTCAGCAATAAATAACAATAAGCATCTATTTATAAATAGAATAATAGATATAAACGAATATAATAGTGAAAATGATTATGAAAACAATGAGAATTCATTAACAGAAGAGATTACTGATAATTTGGATAATAATTCGGACAACAATTTAAACTTTCACCCATTAATTATCACTGATGAAAGATATATACCAGTCTCTCAAACAAATACTAGTAATTTAGTACCAACAGAATCTGATAGATTATTAGAATAAATAATTATCTTGTTGAATATAGGGTGCCAAAACTATAATCATTACAACTACTGATATAAATTGTAGACCTTCACTTATTTATTATATTATAAAAATTCCTAAATTAAAATTATTTGGTAGTATTCCATTAAATGTTCCATTACAAATAATAGCTTATGAAATGGCAATCATAAAAGGCCATAATCCTGACTATCCACGCAATCTTGTAAAGGTAGTAACAGTAGATTAGTTATATGTAGATAGTAAATTAAATGAAATTGATATCAGCAGAATGATTGAACCGAACACTTTTCACTTCTGGATATTGATTTATCAATAATTCATCAGAAAAATTTATTTTTTTTATTAATTGATCTTTTTCCTCAGATCTAATTAAACTTCCAAAATAGTACGAATTCTCATGTTCTAGATCTGAAAATAAACATATATATCCTATTTTAGGATGTTTTTTAGTTATATTCTTTAAATATTCTGTAATATAATCAGAGTCATATGAAATACTCCATAATTGGATTGGCATAATAAGAGTAAACATGATATCCAATATAATCTGTTGAAATTTAAGCTTGTAATTTTTTAAAAAATTATTTTTAACAATTCTGGTGTTAGCATTCGCAATAATATCATCATCTATTACCATAAATTTTGATAAATTGTTCATTATATCTTGTGGAGATTCATCATTTTTTGTATTTAAAATTGTTCTTAATATAGCTATTAGAGACCCAACTAATCCTAAAAACCATAACACGTTACGACCTCCAATGATTGTTAAATTAATTAATACATTGTCATTGATTATAGTTAATATAACTAAGGTTGTAAAAATAGAACTTAGTATAAAAATTATAAATTTTAATGACGCATAAATCAACTTGCTTTTAAAACTATTATAGTATAGTTTAGTTAGTGATTCTATTTTATCTATTCGCTCCTCAAATTTATGTGTTGGTTCGTTATAGTTTCTTAATTTCCATCTTGAAATACGAGAGAAATTTTTCGATATCAACATACTTGGTTTATTGTAAAATTGTTCTCCATAATTAAATAAGTTATAAAATACTATAAATACTATAATTAATGGCATCAAAATCATAGTAAGTATCGATATTATCTTAAATCTTAATTTTATTTGATTAGATATCTTTTTAGTATCTTCTAGTAAATCTACACAAATGCTTTCTTTAGAGTCTATAATTGAATATATGATTGAGTAAATTAAATTCCATTCAAATATACTATTTAAATGAATAGGTTTAATAATTTTTTGATCAATAAGAGCTATAAAATAGCTTTCTTTAGTTGTAATTAATATATTTATATAATACGGATTGATTTGTGTATTATTTACTTCTTGCCATATTGTTAAAACATCTTTCCAAGTCAAATATTCGATTTCATGATCTTTAATTTTTAATGTATTACCATAAAATTTTCTAATATTTCCAAATACGTAACAATCATCAATTAGGCTTATTATTTTTACAAAATCTAGAACAAAAAATAATATTAATATGCTTAAGAAGAATGTATTTAATTGTGAGAAAAAATGATCTATATGTATAAAATTACCCATATTTTGTCTTTCTTCTGATGTAAATAAATCATGATAATTAATACAGTTCATCAAAAATATTAAGAAGAATACCAAAAAATTAGTTACTAATAAGTCTACTAAACCATTTATAATAATATTGTAAAATCCCTTATTTATATAATAAAAATAAATTCGATTCAAGAATACTCTATTAGAATATATATGGTCGACATCTTTATTTTTTATAAAGCTTTTGCTAAATAAAAGAGAACTATTGTTCAACTTTTCCCACATCGTAAGTATTTAAGTTTAATATAAGTTGTATATAGCTTTTTAAATACATTTCAAATATATTCTTATTCACACCATTCAAGTAATCTATAAAATTTTTATTAGTTTTACATATTTTATCAGTTAGTTTAGTAAATATATTACTAATATCTTTATAATATTAATTGATCATATTTATCTGGTTAGTAGACATCTAGATTATACCAACTATCTGGATAATAAATCTAATAAATAATTAAATTCCATTTTTTTTTATATAATGTCTATTTATTATAATAAATGGAATCTATTAAAGAATCTATTTGTAAAACCAAAAGTGTTTTAGCTGACTGGAATATAATTAATAAAAATGAAAATAATATAAATTTAGAAATTGACGAAACTAGTTGTACGTCAAAAGATATATTAATAAATTCTTCCAGTGAAAAGTCAATAGACATAAATAAACTAAATACAATAGATAAATTAAATGATTCTATTAAATATTATGAAACTAATGAGCCGAAACCAATCGAAACAAATGAGATTTTAAAAAAAAGTCAGATGATAGATGAAATGTTTTTAAAATTAGAAAAAATGGAATCTAAAATAGAAAATTTAGAAAATTTAGTTAAAAACAATGAAACAAATTTACACCAATTATTAAATGATAGTGTAGATAGTGTAGATAGTGTAGATAGTTTAAATGGATCAAATCAAATTATAAATAAAAATTGTATTAACTATACATATCCACAAGGATTAACATATTTATCATACGGTCCATCATTTCTTAATAGTTATAATCGAAACTTACTTTTTAATCAGTATATGTTATCACCATCTACACTTGAAATATTAAAAAAAATACCAAATAATGATTCATTTGATTCTGAAAAAAAATTATCACAAATAGAAGACTCCCAAAAAGAAAAGGGTTGGACGTTTTTAGGAATTAAAATATTATAAAATGTAAATAATTATTAGATTGATTCTAAATTTAGCTCTTAAGAATAACTTCTATTGACAAAATATCTGGACAAAATTGCTTAATTAAATTAAGTATATGGTATACTTAGATTTTCACTAAATAAAAATTTAAATATAATAGATTAAAGAAACTGATTTTATCATCATACTTAATCAGTTTCATCTGATTTAATTAGCATACCTAAGTTAATTCCGATAATAATTCCTATTATTATGCTTACTAAGATTATAAAAAAAACATACATAGTTGATTTATTATAACAATGTGGTAAACACGGTCCCTGTGATTTAGCTATATTAACCATATAATATTATACAATATTTTATCCTTTATAAGTTATTTAATTACTTGGATACTTTAGTATTACATGAAATAAGATAAATAGTATTTTCGGTTACTACTAAATACTCATTTTCAACCTTATATGTGTGTTTGATTGGAGATGTGTGTTCTTCATTATTTTTATAAATAATTTTGTCTCCGTCGGCATTTACGATTTGTGCTCCTCCACGACAAGAGTCAATATAAAAATAAAAATCTAAAGGTTTAGCGATCTTAATTGAAAGTTTAGCGGCTTGATTTAATGTGTTCATACTTGGTAAACCAATTTTTCCTCCTTGTTGAGTGTCTGACATTTTATAAATTAAAAAAATTTTTTTTTTTTGAAATTTAACCTCACTTAATTTAATTAATTTAATTAATTAAATTAATTAAATTAATTAAATAATTAAAATAGCCAAGTTTTATAAAATAATATTTAATTCAACCAATCATGATTTAACAATTGAGTTGCTGAACTACGTCGGTTTGGATCATATACCAAAATAGTTGAGAGAAAAAGTTCTATATTAGAAGCAATATTTTCGGCAATTTCGTAATTATTTTCTAATAATTGCTTTACTGATTGACATTCGTCTGGATCAATTTGTATATCTAAAATATTGCCCATGTCATCAAAAAGGTGCTCGGCAAATTCGCATTTTTTAGTAATCGATCTAGGAATAGAACCAATTACCTTTATCATCTCAGCTAAGTATAATCGGTCTCTTTCATTATAATCATCTGTAAAATCTATAGAAAATAAATTATCTCCAGTAAATAATTCGTATAAAATACATCCTAATGACCATATGTCAGCTTTTGTACTAAATGTAGTATTCATAAAATTTTCTGGCGGTCTATAACATCGTATTGAAATTTCATCCTGTGTTGGATCTTTTGGATCTTCACAATTTCCAAAGTCAATAATGACGGTTTTTAGATTGTTAATTACTTCTTTGTAATCATCTACGACTAATTCTTTTAGATAGTCTTTAAATGTATCAGTTTCAACTTTTTCTTGATTATTATTTCCATTTGTAAATTTATTATATTGGGAAAAATTAACTTCATCTAAGTTAATTTCATTACCCATATCACAATCAGTTAAATCAGTAAATGTATTTTTTGTTCTAAAAAAGGCTTCTGAAACTAAATTTATTTTAGTTTCAACCACCTTCTGTATCGTTTCTGCTAATTCTGGCAATGATCTGTGTTTTATAGTGCGTTTAATTTTTTTTTTCTTATTTTTGTTGAATTCATCAAAGTTATTAGGAAGTTGATTATCTATTAAATTATTCAAAATTTGTCCGAAATTGTTTTCTTCTTCAAATATTTTTTTAAATAATTTGATTCCTCTTGGATAAACATTTGTTAAAATATTCTCAGGCTTCAAATCAGTATGAACTATATTAATACTATGAAGGGTTTGTAAACCATGAAGAATATCTTTTGTTACCTTTTTTATAACTAGTTCTGCCATATATTCTGTATTTTCGTCTAAACTAGCTAGTAGATTATAAATACACACTCCTAATATATCGTATATTAAGCACGTTTCAGATCCATTTACAAAATGATCTTTTAATTGTGCCAATCCTACATTAGAGTTATCATCTAATTTACTTATCCTATCTGTAATCATTTCATTTATTGATATTTCATGCTGGGCATCTTCATTAAATTCGTCAAAAATGACTTTCATCGCTACTAATTTATTATCTAAAGAATCGTAAGTCATCCAAACTCTACTGAATGTTCCACGATTTATATATTTTACTGGGATATATCGATTATTATACACTTTAAATACTACATCTCTGGATACGCTATATTCGTCATCAGATTCTAGCTCTTCTTCAGAATCTGATTCATCAGAATCAACATCCGTCCATTTCTCGCTTTCACTTCCTGAATTACAGCATGCGTCATCATCATTACAGCATTTTTTATCTTTAATTAAATCATTTTCATTTTCATTTTCATTTTCATTTTCATTTTCATTTTCACTACTATCCATTACCTTTATTTGTAATAATTCATCACCAATTATTTCTTCTAGTTCATCAATATTGAACATGTCCATTATATTTGATTGTTGAACTTTATCAAACACCATATTTTGTTTAATATTCTTTGAACTATCGGCTTTAAGTATAATTATTAAGTATTAAAATTTATTAAGTTAAGAATAAATAGATTATTTATCCTAATAGAAATTAAATCAAAAAAATATGTTTGAAACAGAAATCATATCAAAAATTATAACAATCCTTGCGTATATCGGACTATTTATATCATCTATTACAGGATTTATTTCATTATCTGGTTCCTATAATGGTTCTGTCATGATGACGTCAATTGTTATACTTTTAAGTTCACTTTTGATTATTGTAGTTATTGAACTCTATAATATGTTTAATTTAAACCAAAAACAAATTTATTATGCGAGATCAGTGATATTATTACACTATTCGTTATTAGCTATGGGTATAAGTGACATTGGTATTGGATTTGGTATTTGTGGTATTTTAGTATCATTAAGTAATTTATTTGGTGGTGTTTTTGAAAATGAAGAAGATATGAATCATTATATAAGAACCGATGATACCGAACAGTGATAAGATATTAATTGAAGTAAACGAATACTTTTAATTAATTTTTTATAAATATTTTTATATTATAATTATATTGATGTCCAAAACTATCGTTAATACTTCAAAATCTTGGCAAAAAGTAAAAGATTTAATTAAAAAGGGTTCGTTCAAAAAACAACCTGAATTTAAATTAACAAATGATACAAAACGGGAACTTGAAAAAATGAATACCTCTTTGTATAGAACAAAATATAAGATTAATACTCTTCATAAAGATGCGAAATTAAAATCGGGTGGTTTACTAAAAAAAAATGAGTATATGTTTTTGGATAGATCACATTTCTCGGAGATCAAGGTAATATCCGATCCTTCAAAATCAGCATCGGATTCGGTTGTCGTTATACTTAAAAAGGGTAAACAACAATTTATTTTAAAATTAACTTTTGTTAATAAATCTGAGATGAATCCGTTTAATTTTCCAGATAGTGAAGCTAAAATGTATAAAATTATGAATATATTGGTTAGAAAAAACATTACTCCACATGTATTTATGCTTGTGGATTCATTTGGTGAAACTTTTGATCGTAAAGATATACCTAAACATTTTAACATATTTTTAAATAAATATAATACCTATAAGCAAGGTGTTTATCCTATATTAACAGAGACAAGCAATGATGATGCTAAATTAGTTACACTACATGAATTAATTAGAAGTTTAAATAAATACGAAGCTATTTCAACACTAATTTTAGATAATATTATGTTTCAAATAATGTACACTCTACACTGTTTTAATCTTTGTGGAATCAAACATAATGATTTACATACCGGAAATATATTTGTTCTTAAACGTCCAGAAAATATTTTTAATAAAAAAAACAAACAATTTTATCGAAATTATCAGTATTTAGCTAGTAATGGAAGTAAAAATGTTGTTAGCATTCCAAATATTGGACTAGACGTGCGCATTTTTGATTTTGATAGAAGTGTAAAGCAAAAAAATAAATTTAGATATCATCCAGAAGGATTAAAATCTCGATATTTAAGAAAATATTATCAATTTAATCAAAATGCTAAAGACAATAAAGATATCGATACATTCAAAGTTTTATGTCATCTTTACAATTCTAATAATGTACCATCACAAATAAAAAGCCGTATAGAATCTTATTTTTATGATCAAAATTTAATTAAAAATGGATATTATACACATAATGGTAAAAAAAAAAATGTTGATAAAAGATTTTATTTAATTACAGATCCATTTCCAAATTTAATAATGAAAAAAACTATAGAAATTTTGGATGATTTAGCGACAAGTTTAAATAAAATGAATGGTAGTATGTCTGTTCGTGAACATTATTCGGCATTAAACATCGATTCAAGTGAAAAGGAACGGTTAAAGATCATTCTAGAAGCTAGAGAGTTAGCGTATCTTAAGAGAACTGCGAAGGCAAAGGCAGCCAGCAAGCCGAAGGTAGCGGCAACCACTAAGGCCAAGACGAAGGCAGTGGCAGCTAAAAAATATCCTATAAAACGTAAATCAAATCAAAAGAAATCGGTTAAGAATAATAATTCTAAAGTAGAATGTAATGATAGAACAACCAAAAGATCAAGCCAGAAAACTAGTGTGATGGTTAATGGTAAGAAACGTTATGGTAAATTAATAGATACTGAAGAAAAAAATTGTATGTTCCGATTTAAGTATGGTATTTCTCAAGGAAAAGGAAAAAGAAAGTTAATTAAAGAGTCCAAAAAACAGTGTATAAAGGACAAATTTGGTACATGGTGTGCTACAGAGCGTAATCCTAACTGTATGGCTAAAAAAATTGGATACTGTGTTTAAACAAATTTGGTTAAATCATCAATATTATCTATCCCTTTGTCTGTATATTTAACGATATCACAGTTTGAAAATTCGATAATATCCCTCAAATAGTCACACATTGGTGGTCCATGTTCACTACCAAATACATTAATATTAAGCTTTAAACATTCGATATATCGTGATAAGGCATTTTTACAAAAAATATCTTTTTTTGGTTGATTATCATCCATAGTTTTCTTATTAAATACATATAAAGATTATTATATCGTTAAATTTAATTATTTACTAAAAATATGACAAAATATTCTTTAATTAAGAATTTTAATGGTTCAATGAATAGATTTTTTGATAAAATAGTGAAAGATTCTAATATTGAATCATTTATATCAAAACGATTATTAGAAGTATGTAGTATCTACTTATTACTACTAAGTTATTTTTGTAATGATATGTATATTATTTTGAATGTTATATGTAGTGGATTATTTTGGTTAATTCTGGGAATCCTATCATCAATAGGATTTGGAACAGGTCTACAAACTGGACTACTTTTTGTTATGCCCAAGGTTATAGAAGTCGCTAAATCTGTTTCATTGAATTATAATAATCAAACCTACAATAACGATAGTTATCAAACCTACAATAACGATAGTTATCAAACCTACAATAACGATAGTTGTCAAATATGTAGTAATACTGATTACCTAGATTATAGTAATCATTCTAACTATAATAACAAGACGGAAGCTGGTTCAAATGATATTAGATCATTATTTTATTATTGTTATATTGAGTGTATCTGGTTCGTATTTATATGGGGAATTGGTAGTGCCTTAGGAGAATTACCTCCATATTATATCGCCAAAAATATAAATTTAAAAGATAAAAAAGCTACAAATAAATTATTTAATTTGCTTGGAGATAATAAAGATATAGTAAAAAAAACAGTGGATAATTTAACAACAAAATTAAAACAAAATAGTACCTTTAGATTTTATACAATTGTTGCCTTATCTGCCTGGCCTAACGCACTTTTTGATATGTGTGGTGTGGCCGCAGGAATGGTTAAGTTACCTGTATTAGAATTTTTGATACCAACAATAATAGGAAAGGCATTTATAAAATGTCCCATACAATTAGGTTTTGTGATATATTCATATTTGACGGTAGGTGAAAATTTAAAAAATAACGAGGGATTAGGATATCTGTATTGGTGCTGGATTGTTTTAGTAATTAGTTTTACATTATATTTTTTAAAAGAAGCTATTGAAAATTATATCAATCAATAATCTTAATCTAAATTATACTTTTTTAATTTAAATAAATTATAAAATAATTTAAAAGAACAATTTGAATAATAATCTATTATGAGGTGGATTAATAGAAAAATCTTTAACAATGTTAAAAAAATTATACCCCGTATCTCGGAAACTGAACTGATTGCGTTACGAAGTGGAACAGTGTCATTGGATGGACATATATTCAATGGAAAAGTAACACTTCCAAAGAAAACAAATGAACAATTCCCTGATCCACAATTAGGGAAAAAACTTAATGATGGTGTGGTATCCTTATTGGATAAGTATGGAAGTCAACAGCAGATCTATCCATCATCAAATATCGGTGATATTGTAAAGTCAATTGGTGATAATCACCTTCTTTCGCTAATAATCGATAAAAAATGGAATGGTAATCACACCACAACAACTCATATTTCCTCTCTTTTGACCAAATTGTCTTCGGTAAATCCTGCCTTAGGAGTCACCGTTATGGTGCCTAATAGTCTTGGACCAGCTGAACTACTTTACAATTATGGAACCAAAAAGCAACAAGATTACTATATGCGAAAGTTGGCATCTGGAGAAATGGTACCATGTTTTGGATTAACCGGTCCTAATAATGGTTCGGACGCAATAGGTAGCATCGATGCTGGTAGAGTAGTTTCAAAAGATGGCAAATTATTTGTCGATATCACAATAGATAAAAGATATATTACTTTAGCTCCTATAGCCAATATAGCCGGGTTGGCATTTAATCTAGAAGATCCAGACAACCTTCTTCCAAGCGGAAAGTCAGGAATCACAGTGGCCTTGATCGAAAAAGGAACTTGTGGATTAGAGCAGGAGACCCATCACAATCCATTAAATGTCGGATTTCCTAATGGAACATTGAAGGGTAACCTACGGATTCCTCTTGATCAGGTTATTGGTGGTGAAGACAATGTCGGAGAGGGGTGGAAAATGTTGATGGAGTGCCTAGCGGCTGGTCGAGGAGTGTGTCTGCCCGCAACTGCGAATGCCTGTGCGAAAACTGCGACACTTGGAATATGGCACTATGCGAATAATCGAGAACAATTTAAGATTCCGTTAATCAAAATGGAAGCGGTTTCAAATAAATTTTGTGATATGATTTATCATACATGGACTATTCAGGCATCGATCAATTTAACCAACAATTTGTTGGATAGTGGAGAAAAACCAGCTGTTTTATCTGCGATCATGAAGCAGCAAACAACCGACCGTGCCCGCGAAGTGTTAAATCATGCGATGGATATTCACGCAGGCAGTGCGATTTGTCTCGGAGAAAACAATTTTTTGGAGAAATTTTATCGTAGCGCACCAATCGGGATTACTGTAGAAGGATCTAATACATTGACTCGCAATTTGATTATTTTTGGACAAGGTCTAAATAAAAGTCATCCACATATCTACAACATATTCAACGCGATTCAATCTAATAATGTTGATGAATTTAGCAGATTATTCTGGAAGATGACTAAAGGTGGGGCAAAAGATTATCTTACATTTTTAAAGGAATTTGATGCTAATAGAAATAATCTTTCATTATATACTTTTACAAAAACAGTATTAGATTATCAGTGTCAAAATTTTGCGATTTTAGCTAATTTTGTCGCATTATTAGGTGGTCAAATTAAATCAAATCAAACATTATCTGGATTGATGGCCGATATTATGTCGAATATTTACTTGGGCTATAGTATTATTTATAGTGTAGAAAATGAAAATCAGGATCAAGAAATTGCGAAATATTGTTTATATCGACTTTTGGCCGAAAATTCCAGAAAAATCAATGAAGTAATTAATAATTATCCGACAGATAATTTAGGATTTCAATTAATACTAAATCAATTAAAATGTTATGAGATACCAACAGATTATAACAAAAATAGAGAATTGATCAGATATTTAAGTCAAAATCCAGAAAAGTTAACTGATGTTATGAAAAAAGACATTATTTTGGATTCTACATTACAAAATTTGGAAAATCTCAGCAATTTGAAAAATGATCAAACTAAAAAAGATGAATATAATGACTTGTATCAAAAAATTATAAGTGTGGGTGAATATAAAAATTAATATAAATATAATATTTTAAATATCACTAATTTAAAGATAGATTAATAATCTAATAAAAAATGGCACCTTTAACTATCAATATAACCTATTCTGAGATTGATCATTTATCACGTGATCTAGCAAGAAAAGTGAAAGAACAATTTAATCCTGAAGTAATTTTGGCTGTGGGAGGTGGTGGATTTATACCAGCACGTATTATGCGCACCGAGCTGAATGTACCAATGTATGCGATTAATCTAGCTTCATATGCTGAAGATGAAACTTCAGCTCAAACACAACAAGAGATTAGAGTAAGTCAATGGATAGATCCAGATTTGTTAAAAAATAAACGAGTTATTATAGTTGATGAAGTAGATGATACACGTAAAACTATAAATTATATTGTAAATCGTTTAAATTCAGAAATTAAACAACCCAAAAATTTGGGAGTAGCAGTAATCCACAACAAAACTAAAGAAAAAGATAAATCGATTGATTTAAACGAACTAGGTGTTTACTATAATCAGGCAAAAATAATTAGAAATGAATGGGTTCACTATCCATGGGATTAGCGTCTTCCTCTACGTGTACGGCTTCTAGATCGTGATTTACCACTACTTCCCAAACCATATCCGATAACACCACCAGCTAGTCCACTACCTATACTGGAGTCACCTCTTCCCATGCTATTACGAAATAATTTACTTTGTATAACATTACTTGATTCATAGTCATATTTTGTCGCACCTGGTTTGGTAAGAGTTAACATTAAAGTTAAATTTTCATTTTTTTGATATTGTGAATAATAAGACAAATATCCAATTACAAGTAATACTACAACTATAATAATATATATCATTGGCATTTTGAATAAATTTTTAGATTTAAGTCCTGGTAGAAAGCCAAATTTTTGATTTACAATTAATGTCACAAAAATTACTATAGCTAATAAAATAGAATGAATAATAGTGATTTTTATTGGACTAGCCATCATATCGTATATAGGAGTGTTGTAGGTTTCAATTAATTCAGGATACCATTTTGATAAAGCCTGCGCAAGTTTAACTTGTTCTTCTTGACTAAGTTCACGTTTATTATTTAAAATTCTTGAATTTGACATATAATTAATTTACAAAAAAAAAACTTGTTTATTTTTTATTAAATATGATAATTTGTGTTTATTTGATTTATTCTAGTTCCAGCTAATCTTGCCAATGCGGACTGTCTCGTCACGATCTGCCGGGTTAAAGTGTCTTGACACTTCAATATTGACTTTACTGTCAAACGATTCCTCGGCAACACTTTGAATAATTCCGCGAATGTACTCAAAGCTTATATAGATCTCCTTGTCGAACTTGATGTTTTTCGTTGAAATCGTCCTGGTATGCCGGACCGCAGATGACTGGTCTTGAGACTGCTGGATGAGTTTGCGGACCGCCTTTTTCAACTCAGAAGGAGTGTGCCGGACTACATCATTAAGCCATGATTTTGCGACACCATCTTCGTCGATGCCAGCACCCCCGATAGTTGCCTCGCAGTGAGTGTGATGAATATCCTTTCCGTTGGTTGCTGCTACATCATAATCCGTTGCTCCTTTACGGTGGGTTTTGGTGTTGAGGATGATGATAACATCTCCTTTGCCGAGACTGGTATTCTGAAGCTGATCGTTGCCGGTGAATTTTATGATTTTCACGGAACTTTTGATATCTTTCCCATTTTTCCAAGATTTAACAGGTGTTCCTTCTTTGATCGCGCGGTCGATTTTTGCCAGATGTTTTGCAGTTCCAACTTTAATCTTGCCAGAAGCAAAATGTGTATCTGCAATATCGGTCGATACACGCAATATATCATCTGGAGAACCAAGCACACCCATAATCTCCGTCATTTGATCAGGAGTCAAAGTGTCTTTGTCAAAAACACCAGCGAATTCTTCATCTTCATTGAGAATACCTCGGATTGTGTCTTTGACAATTCCAATGTTCTTTTTGAGAGCCAAATTCGATTCTTGAAACAAGGAATATTGGCCACGCAGCATTCGGGCAGGGATGTGAATTGGAACGTTAGTGAACCATTCGCGCGGTTTGCGGTCGGCCTTGGGGATGTGCTGTGTTCCCGTGATTCCTTTGGTGAACCCCGAATCAACCGATTCGATGTATTCTTGAACTGATTGATTGTCTTCGCCTTGAGGCAGATAAACATCGATCTTGACATCCGCGATTTCATTAGTGTAGTAGCCACACGTTCTTCCAAGAAGACCTTGGAGTGTTGTGTTGGTCTTCGAAACCGCGGCACATTCGTAGACGGCACACACATGTTCTTTGGGAAGTTCCTTGCCCAT
>Ga0209634_1000809_pt1 | contig 23663 bp, 26 predicted proteins | sample LinPmetageLP40_FD_184043 | JGI IMG/M metagenome (GOLD analysis project Ga0209634, IMG submission 184043) | Marine viral communities from the Pacific Ocean - LP-40 (SPAdes) (version 2) | ecosystem: Environmental > Aquatic > Marine > Oceanic | place: Pacific Ocean | collected 2010-08-26 | reverse complement strand
TTGTGGCGATGCATCCCTACTACATCGCACGCATGATCGGCGGAGCCCTGTTCTTCGCGGGTGCCGTGATCGGAGCGTTTAACGTCGTGATGACGATCCGGAGTGCCGGTCATCAGGCACCGCAACTCGATTATCCAACCGGATCGGAGGCAAACGAGCCTGCCGTCCCTGCGGCGGAGTAGAACCATGTTCAGGACACTTCTCAAACCCTTCACCCGCTTCTTCGAGTTTCACGCGAAGACCCATTACCGCGCCGAGCGGCATTCGATGGCCCTGAGCGTCGGGATCATCCTGGCTGCGGGCGTGGGCGGTTTCATTGAGATCGCGCCGCTCTTCACCATCGACGACACTGTGGAAGCCGACCCCGACATGCGGCTCTATACTCCGCTCGAACAGGCCGGGCGCGATATCTACATCCGCGAGGGCTGCTATGCCTGTCACAGCCAGATGATCCGCACGCTTCAGGACGATGTGGACCGCTACGGTCCCTACTCGCTTGCGGTGGAAAGCAAATATGACCACCCGATGCTCTGGGGATCGAAGCGCACCGGTCCCGATCTTGCGCGCGTGGGCGAGAAGTATTCGGACGACTGGCAGGTGCGCCATCTGGTCGATCCTCGTGCTTTGGTGCCGGAATCGGTGATGCCGCAGTATGCCTTCCTACTGGATACCGCGCTTGAAACCGACAGCCTGCCGGGTCGTCTTGCCGCCCTGCGGGCTGTGGGTGTGCCCTATACCGATGATCAGATTGGAAGCGCGGCCTCCGATGCGCTTGGTCAGGCCCTGCCCGACACCGAGCGCGCGGACGGTGTCCTCGACCGCTACGGAGACGAGACGAACGTGCGGATATTCGACGGTCGCAGCGACCGTCTGACGGAGATGGATGCGCTGGTCGCCTACCTTCAAATTCTGGGCGGCCTGACCGATCTGCCGACCAAGACGCAACCGGCAAGAGGAGAGGAATGATGGAACTGACCTATGAATGGACATCGGCGTTCGCCCAATCCTTTGGCCTGATCTACCTGATGGTCCTGTCGGTTGGAATCACCGTCTATGCGTTCTGGCCGAGTCTGGGGAAACGCTTCGACAAGGCCGCCAAGAGCATTCTCGACGATGAGGACGGCCCATGTCAGTAAAGGAACGCGATCCGCTGACCGGACACGAAACGACCGGCCACGAATGGAACGGTATCACCGAATTGAACACGCGTGTGCCACGGGCGGTCTGGTTCTTTATTGCCGTGACCCATATCTGGGCTCTGGTCTATTGGGTGCTGATGCCGGCCTGGCCATTTGTCACGACATATACCAAGGGCCTTCTGGGTTACGATGATCGGGAGCGGATCGAACAGCAAGTGCTCACGGCCGATGCCGAACAAGCAGAGTGGACGCGGGCGCTCGCCACACTTCCGGTAGAGGAAATCCGCCAGGATGCCGTCCTGATGGCTCGGGTCGAACAGACCGCGCCCGCCCTGTACGGCGACAGCTGTGCCGCATGTCACGGATCAGATGCTGCTGGCGGGCCGGGCTTCCCGAGCCTTGTGGACGGTGCATGGCTTTGGGGAGGAGACGCCGGGACGATCATGGAAACCCTGCGCGTCGGGATCAACGCACCTCATCCCGAAAGCCGCTGGGCGCAGATGCTGGCGTTCGGTGAGACCGGCATCCTGACCCGACCGCAAATTCGGACCGTCGTGGACTACGTCCAGTCCCTTTCGGGGCTCGATACGGAAGCTGCCCCGGACCGGTTGACCGAGGGCGAGACGATTTTCGCCGAAAACTGCGCAAGTTGTCACGGCGAGAACGCCAAGGGCATACAGGAACTCGGCGCACCCAATCTCACCGATGATTTCTGGATTTACGGTGGGGACGATGCGTCGATGTTCACGACGATCAACCTCGGCCGCCAAGGTTGGATGCCTGCGTGGGAAGACCGACTGACGGTCGCCGAGCGCATGGCACTTACGCTCTACATCCAGGATCTTGGCGCGGAGCAAGGCGAATGACCCGCCCGCGCCTTTTCGCCGTCAGCTCGGCCGGTCTGCTGGTCGCGGGATTTGTCGCGGCCAATGCCCACCTTGTCATCGTTGCCATCGGGTCCCAGCCCGATTGCCTCCTCGAAGTCTCACAAGAAAAAGGCGCCGCTCCTCGTGCGGCGAAACCGTCATGCTAAGCGACCGCACTGATCCGCCCCCGCCCGACAATCCCCATGCTGGGGGCATCATCCCCAAGGTGGTTCCGCCCTTGCCGCGCGAAAACCTGCGCGCACGCAACCTGCCGTGGCGTACGGTCTTCACATGGCTTCGGGCAGGCTGGTCTGATTTGTGGACAAATCCGTTGTCCAGCTTGCTCTACGGAGCGGGCGTTTTTGCCGGCTCGCTTCTTGTGGTTCTTGTGCTGTTCCAGTTCCGCTATGAATACGCGCTCTTTCCCGCGCTTGCGGGTTTCATGGTCCTCGGCCCGCTGATTGCGAACGGTCTTTATGAAAAAAGCCGTCGTCTGGAGACGGGCGAGAGAACCGACCTGGCCGGGATGATCTTTGTAAAACCGCGCTCCGGCTATCAGGCGTTGTTCATGGGCGTCATGCTGCTGGGGCTTTTCCTGCTTTGGCTCAGGGCCGCCGTGCTGATCTACGCACTCTTCTTCGGCATGGTTCCCTTTCCAGGCACGGATGAGCTGATCCCGATGCTGTTCCTGACCCCGACCGGCTGGGCGCTGCTTCTGACGGGGAGTGCGGTCGGGGCGCTTTTCGCGGCCTTCGCCTTCGCGATCAGCGTCTTCGCCGTGCCCATGCTGCTGAACGAGCGGACGGACGCTCTCTCGGCCATGGGCATATCCATGGCGATGGTATGGGCCAACCTTCCGGTCATGCTGGTTTGGGGTGCGATCGTGATGGTCCTTTTCGCCCTTTCGGTCGCGACGGCCTTTATCGGACTGGTCATCGTCTTTCCGATGCTGGGTCACGCCACATGGCACGCCTACCGCGCCATCCGTCCCGATGATCGGCAAGAGGGTGACACCGAGCGCATGTTCATCCGTCCGGCGGAATGACCGCGAAGATCGCGCCCTTTCCCGGTGTTTGATCCCACGGTTTGATGGTGCGATCCTTTCTCCGGAATGGAAGGAAGCCCTATCGGCGCGCGAGCATTGCTGAGCAGCCTGCCGGACGTCGACTGGCTGCTCGGGGTCCGCGGATATGATGCCGGATGGTTCAGAGAATCGTTGAAAAACAAAAGGATACGCGCATGTATCCCCGGTCGAAAACAGCTCAAGAAAACCGTCAATTACGACAAGCGCCGGCACAAGCGACGCAACCGCATCGAGATCATGTTCGTCAGGCTCAAGGATTGGCGGCGTGTGGCGACACGCTATGATCGCTGTCCCAAGGTCTTCCTCTCCGCCATCGCCTCGCCGCAACTGTCATATATTGGCTATGAGTCCTGAGCCTACGGAATTCCAAAAACAGGTTTCGTCGGGTCAGCTAAGTCGCTTGGAAACCCCACCCGGCTGCGTTACCCACGTTCTGGGCGAGCCTCAAAGATCGGGTGACCTCTTGATAATCGGCGCAAACCGTATGGCCCAATTCACGCTGGTCCATTCGGCCAAGGAACAGTGCAGGAAATGAGCCTCAACCCGGATCTCATACGACTTGGATCCCTGCAACAGATCACTGGCGCAAGATCCGACGCCACTGTCGATGGTCTGCCGCAGATGTCCTGTGTCACCCTGTGCCATAACGAGGCGATGATCGTCGATCAATTCCTTGATCACTACCGTGCCCTAGGCGTCAATCAGTTCTACATCGTGGATGACCGTTCCACCGATGGCACCTTCGAAAACCTGCAAAATCAGCCAGACGTGGCCGTATTCCGGCCCGATCAGGGCGCTGAATTCAAAAATAACGTCGGCGTTTGGCGGCAGGACATTCTGGACCATTTTTGCGACAACGCATGGGTCAGCCTGCCAGACATGGATGAATTCCTTTATCTCCGGGAAGAGGCCGGAACGTTGCCGAAGTTCGCGCAATCCATGGATCAAAAAGACGAACACGCGCTGATGGCGGTGATGATCGACATGTATGCTGATCGGCCATTTACCGAGCAACACTATCAAGGCACAAGCCCGCTCCAGGATGCCTACCCGTTCTTTGACGGGCAAGGGATGCCGCCAGATGGATTGCGCATCTCGGCATTGCCGCAAAGCTTCGCCAATCGGTTTCCGACCCCGGCGGTGTGCTTCATGGGCGGCGTGAGGGAGCGACATTTCTTCACCCCAAAGCCGTTGTCCAAATTCCAACGCGCGCTGATGTCCCGGTATTCTTCGATGGAGCGACCGCTAAATCCAAACCGGCTCCAAGCCTGGCAGAACAGGATCACGCGGGCCGTGACAAAATCCGCCTTTACCAACTCTCCGATGGTGTTGAATAAATTCGCATTGCTCAGATGGCAGGCGGGCATGAAATTTCATCGCGCGCCACATGCGATCGACACCGCCGTCCCGGTCTCCGAGTCCATTGCGGCGCTTCTTCACTACAAGTTCTACAAGGGCGTGAACGGGTTCGAGTACAATGCCAAACGGGGCCAACATGCCGGCGGTGCACAGATGTATGCTACGATGATAAGCCGGACCGATGCCCTTGCGCAGTCACCCATGTGCGACATCACACGCCGCTTCGACGGCGTTGCGTCCCTGTCGGGTATTGTTCGTTGATACCCTAGAGGAAACCGAGCATTTTGTAGCCGGTTTTACGACGCGAGTCGGCCCAACACATCAAGAAGAACCTGACTGTCGTAACCGGAGAGACCGGCGGAAGATCATGGCGCAGCGCAAAGCAGCCCAGGCAATAATCCAAGCGTCGCTTCAGTTGAGCGCGGAAGCCCTTTGCGCCGTATGTTTTATCGGACCCCGACCCTTCCGCAAAAATATAATACGTATCAGGCACATAGGCCACCTGATCTTGCAAGACGAAATCGTACACGGCATATGATGCCGAGCACCACGGCGTCCCCAGCTCCCTCCATCGCGCCTGCAACCGGTCGACCGTTTCGGAACGGAACATCCCGTAAATCCACTCGGCCGGGAAGGTGAGGTTCCTGGGCACCCGCCCGCTTTCATAACTGTCCCTGAAGTTGAAAACGTTGGGATGCGGGGTCTTGAACCGCTCGCCCTTAGGTCCGGCGACCAGCTTTGTTTTACCAGCCGCCATTTGACATTCGGGCTGACTGTCGAGGGCTTCGGCCAAGACTTCAAGATAATCGAGGGTCGAGACATCATCGCAAGCGCGCAGCACGAAGTATTCGCCCTTTGCTGCGCCAATCCTCATGGCGCGACTGAAATTCTCCAGCGGCGGCAAGAGCGTCGTCCCGATGTCGATTGAGACCCGGTCGTCGCGGTCGCAAAATTCCTGTGCCACGCGAACGGTTTCATCCGTCGATGCATTTTCCACGACGGTGATGGAAATATCAGCAAGGGTCTGCTGCAACAGGTTGTCCAGCGTGGCCGCCAGGGTTGCAGCACCGTTATGGACCGGAATGACAACGGCGACTTTGACAATTCCCATGGTCTCACAATTCCCGTATCAAGAGGTGGCGTCCAGAAATCTCGCTTCCTCCGAAGCTTTCGAGGGCTGCGAACGAACGGACGCAGACGATGCAGCCGGTCGTTCTTGCACCGACCTGTCCATTCAGTGCAAGTTAACAGTTACGTTGTCCCCTTGAAGAGCGCAGTCGATCATATGAAAGCCGTAATTCTTGCCGGCGGGCTTGGCACGCGCATCAGCGAAGAATCGCATCTCAAGCCCAAGCCGATGATCGAGATCGGCGGGCGGCCGATCCTCTGGCACATCATGAAGCTTTACGGCCATTACGGGATCACCGAATTCGTGATCTGCTGTGGCTATAAGGGCTATGTCATCAAAGAATACTTCAAGAATTACTTCCTTCACATGTCCGATGTCACCCTCGACATGAGCGACAACAACATGGAGGTACATCAGCAAAATGCCGAGCCGTGGCGCGTGACCCTCGTGGATACCGGCGAACTGACCCAGACGGGAGGGCGGCTGAAGAAGGTCGCCGATCATATCGGCGATGAGACGTTCTGCCTGACCTACGGCGATGGCGTCTCGGACGTGGATATCGGCGCGCTAGTAGCGTTTCATGAAGCAAACGGACGCGAGGCGACGGTGACGGCGGTGCAGCCGGCAGGCCGCTTCGGCGCGATCGAGTTGCTGGAGGACCGCGTCAGCCATTTTGTCGAGAAGCCTGAAGGCGATGGCCGCTGGATCAGCGGCGGCTTCTTCGTATGCGAGCCCTCAGTGCTGGAGCGTATCGCAGGCGACGCGACGATCTGGGAACGTGAACCCTTGGAGAGCCTCGCCCGTGACGGACAACTGTCGGCCTATCGCCACGCAGGCTTCTGGACTGCCATGGACACTCTGCGCGACCGCAATGTGCTGGAGGCGCAATGGGCCGGAAATCAAGCGCCCTGGCGCGTCTGGGCATGACCGACGCGGCGTTCTGGTCCGACAATCGGGTGCTTGTCACCGGCCATACTGGCTTCAAGGGATCGTGGCTGTCGCTCTGGTTGAGCGATATGGGTGCCGAGGTCTTCGGGCTGGCGCTGGTCCCTGACACGGAACCGGCCCTGTTCGATCAACTCGGGCTGCGGGACCGCATGGACCATGCCGAAGTCGACCTGCGCGACGCGGAAGGCGTCACCGCCCGCATCCATGCTGTGGCCCCCGACGTCGTCTTTCACCTTGCCGCCCAGCCCCTCGTCCGCCGCTCCTACGCGCAACCGGTGGAGACTTGGGCCACGAACGTGCAAGGCACCGTCCATGTGCTCGATGCGATCCGCACGGCTGGGCGGCCCTGTACCGTGGTCGTAAGTACCACCGACAAGGTCTATCAAAACCGCGAATGGACTTATGGGTATCGTGAAAGCGATCGCCTCGGCGGCCATGACCCCTACAGCGCAAGCAAGGCGGCGACAGAGCTCGTGATTGCCAGCTACCGCGATGCGTTCTTTGCCGAGGGCGATGTGAAGCTTGCCTCCGCCCGCGCCGGAAACGTGATTGGCGGCGGCGACTGGGCGGAGGATCGCATCATCCCAGACCTCGTGCGCAGCCTGCGCGATGGCCGCGCCGTCGAAGTCCGCAATCCAGGCGCCACGCGGCCTTGGCAGCATGTGCTGGAACCCTTGTCAGGCTATCTTGCCTATGCCGAGCGCCTGCACACAGGCACTGCTCCTCCCTCTCTGAATTTCGGCCCGGATCCTAACGCCAACCGCCCCGTGGGCGACCTGCTTGACGTGGCCCTGCGCCATTGGCCGGGGGGCTGGCGCGTCGTCTCGGGCGGAGCGCAGGTCCATGAGGCAGGACGTCTCGCACTCTCCACCGAGTTGGCGAGAGATGCCCTCGGCTGGTCCCCTCGCTGGGGCTTTGAAGAATCTGTCAAGCACACCATTGACTGGTATCGCGCGGTCACGGGCGGTGCGGACGCGTTAACCATCACCCGTGCGCAGATCCAGGCCTTCGGGGGCGGCACATGATCTTCCACGCCCTGCCCCCCCAAGGCCTCTACAACATTAGCATCGAGAAGCGCGAAGATGCGCGCGGCTTCTTCGCCCGCACCTTCTGTGCCGAAGAGTTCGCGCAGGTCGGTATAGACGTAACCTGGTGTCAGGTGAATTCAGTGTTCAACCAGACCAAGTTCACCTTGCGCGGCCTGCATTTCCAACGTCCGCCGATGGCAGATGCCAAGCTGGTGCGATGCGTGCGCGGTGTGATCCTCGATGTCGTCGTGGATATTCGTGCAGGGTCCGATACCTACGGCCATGCCACCTGTGTGGAATTGAGCGAAGACAACCGCGATATGCTATACATACCTGCGGGCTTCGCCCACGGCTACCAGACCCTGACGCCCGATGTGGAAATGCTCTATTTTCACAGCGCGCCCTATTCCAAGCCCCATGAAGGGGGTCTAGCATGGGACGATCCGGCGCTTGCCATCCCTTGGCCCTTTCCCCCGATGGAAGTATCCGTTCGAGACACCGGGCACCCTCGCCTGTCCGAATTGGAGCCGATTGCGATATGATCCACACCTGCCGCCATTGCGATGCCCACTTGTCCGAACGGTTCCTCGACCTCGGCCATGCGCCCCTGTCCAACGCCTATCTGGACGCGGCGGGCCTTCAGGCGGCCGAGGTGACCTATCCCCTGCGCCTCAACGTCTGTACAGCCTGCCGCCTTGTGCAGACGGAGGATTACACCAGCGCGGCGGATGTCTTCGGGGCGGATTACGCCTATTTCTCCTCCACTTCCTCGGGCTGGGTGGCCCATGCGAAACGCTACACTGACATGATCGTGGAGCGTCTGGATCTTGGCCCGGACAGTTTCGTGATCGAGCTGGCCGCCAACGATGGCTACCTTCTGCAACACATGAAAGCGGCGGGCGTGCCCTGCCTCGGGGTGGAACCCACGACTGCCACCGCCGATGCGGCACGGGCCAAGGGGATCGAGATCATCGAGGATTTCTTCAGCATGGCTCTGGTTGAAACTCTTACAGCAGAAGGAAAATCCGCCGATCTGATCCTTGGCAACAACGTCTATGCCCATGTCCCGGACATCAACGATTTCACCCGTGCAATCGCAACGGCGCTGAAACCCGAGGGCATGGTCACGCTGGAGTTCCCGCATCTGATGCGGATGGTCGAACATCGCCAGTTCGACACCGTCTACCATGAGCATTTTTCCTACCTCTCACTGATGACCGTCCAGCGGATCTTCGAAACCAACGGATTGCGCGTGGTGGACGTGGAAGAGCTGCCGACCCACGGTGGATCGCTTCGCGTCTACGGATGTCGGGCGGACGCGAGCCACGTCGCATCAGGCAACGTGGCTTCAGTTCTTGCAGAAGAACTCACCCGCGGCATGGATACCCCCGCTTTCTACGAAGGTTTCCAGGCCGAGGCCGAAGCCGTCAAGGACGCCGCCGTCCGCTTCCTTCTGGACGCAAAGCGCGACGGAAAGGCCGTCGCGGGCTACGGCGCAGCGGCAAAAGGCAACACGCTGATGAATTTCGCAGGCATTCGTCCGGACCTTTTGCCGCGTGTCCACGACGCGGCGCTCGCCAAGCAGAACATGTTCCTGCCCGGTAGCCACATCCCGATCCTTGCGCCCTCGGCGCTCGATGATGCGCGCCCCGATTATGTCGTGATCCTGCCGTGGAACATCGCCGATGAAGTCCGCGCGCAATTGTCACATTTGGCGGAGGCTGGCACTCGGTTTGTAACCTTCGTGCCTGAGTTGAAGATCGTATGAGCCGGGTCTTCGTCACCGGCGGCACAGGTTTTGTCGGGCGGCATGTATGCCGACAATTGACTGCTGCAGGCCACGACGTGACGGCCATACTCCGTCACGGTAGCGCCGCCCGCCTGCCCGAAGGCGTGGCGCGGGTGATCGAGGTGGATAACCTCTTCACACAGACGCCCGCATGGTGGGCTGGCCACTTCACCGAAGGCGCTCATCTCATTCATCTGGCCTGGACTGCGACACCTGGTAAATACATCAACGATCCCGCCAACTTGGGTTGCCTTGCGGGAACGCTGACCATGGCTGAAGGAGCCATCTCGGCGGGCATCTCGAAGATCACGGGCATCGGCACCTGCATCGAGTATCGCATGGGCGACGCTCCTTTGGACATCGACACGCCGCTTGAGCCGCAATCTCCCTACGCCGGAGCGAAGGCCGCCGCCTTCATGGCGCTGTCGACCTCTTTGGCGCAGACCGACACCGCTTTCACCTGGTGTCGGCTGTTCTACCTTTACGGCGAGGGCGAACACCCCAGCCGCCTTGTCGCGCATCTCCATGACAGTCTAGCCCAAGGTAAGCCCATAGACCTCAGCCAAGGCTGCCAGATCCGCGATTTTCTGGATGTGGAGGAAGGTGCGCGCCAAATCATCGCCGCATCTTTGGGCGATGTCACCGGGCCGGTTAACATCTGCTCGGGCGATGGTATCAGCGTGCGGATGTTGGCTACGCATATCGCTGAAGCATATGGCCGCACGGACCTGCTGAAGTTCGGTGCGCGCCCGAACAACGCGTTCGACCCTGCCGTTGTCGTCGGCGTGCCCACAAAACTGCCCGAAGATTTCGTGCTATGACATCGCCGTCGCTCTACGCTCAGGCTGGCTTTCCAGTGTTACAGAACCGCGCCTACGCTATGGAAGCAGAGGCGCAGGAATATGGGCTTGGCGACGCTGCGGAAGCTATCTTAGATGTTGCCGAGCGGGGCACGGAGCGGATCTACAATGTTGCCCATGGAGCGCAGACCACGCATCGTGACTGGGTCGATGCCTTGGCGCGCCACACTCGATGCGATATCCATGTAGCTCCCGGTGCCCGAAACATGAGCTTTGCGGCCATAAATACGGGCCGTATTTTTGCAGAATTCGACCATACGCCGATCAATCCAATCGAACAGATTGTTCAGATTTTAAAATAAAATCAGGGCAGTATCAGGTAAAAAAGGTATGACTATGGACGAAAGAGCAAAGTTTGAAGCCGAACGTCGCAAGGTGATTGCACAATACGGCACCGACGACGCGTTCAAATCTTTATCGCAAGAGTGGCTTCAGCAAAGCATGTCGCGCCGGTACGTCTACAACTTCGACTGGCTAGGAAGGCCAATCATCCAATACCCGCAAGACATGGTCGCCGTGCAGGAACTGATTTGGCGGGTGCGCCCCGATGTAGTGGTTGAGACGGGAATCGCCCACGGCGGATCGTTGATTCTGTCGGCCTCTGTTCTGGCGATGTTGGACTACGACGACGCCGTCAGCAATGGCGAAGCGCTTGACCCTGCCACCCCAAAACGAACTGTGGTGGGCGTTGATATCGACATCCGGGCTCATAACCGCGACGCGATTGAGTCTCACTGCATGGCGTCGCGCATTCGCATGGTAGAAGGCTCGTCCATTGAGCCAGAGACAATCGCGGCCGTAAAGGCGCATATTCCAAAGGGCAGCAAGGTGTTGGCCTTCCTCGATTCCATGCATACCCATGACCATGTGATCGCAGAGTTAAATGCCTACGGAACGCTTGTAACCCCCGGAAGCTATTGTGTCGTGTTCGACACGTTTGTCGAGAATATGCCAGAAGCGTTCTTCGAGGATCGGCCATGGGATGTTGGCAACAACCCGATGACCGCCGTGCGGGCATTTCTGAAAGGTACCGATGATTTCGTAGTGGACAATGCAATGGACGAAAAACTGCAGGTCTCAGTCGCTCCGAATGGGTTTCTACTTCGCGTGAAATAGCCCAATTATTCAGGCGACGGGGCCGCAAGGGGCCGAGAAAACCTGTTCCCTAAGTATTTGTTCCCACGGTTTGATGGTGCGGTCCTTTCTCAGGAATGGAAGCTACTGCGTTGTGTTCGATACAGTGGTCGAAGACATGGAGGCTTTTTCCGGATCGGCCCTGGCCGCGCTTTTCGCCGGCATGCTCGTGGGCATGGTGTTCGGAATGCTGCCCGGTCTCGGCGGCGTGGCGGCGGTCTCGATCCTTCTCCCGTTCGTTTTCTATCTCGACGATTATTCCGGCCTTGCGATGCTCCTCGGAGCGATTTCGATCGTCTACACATCCGACACGATCACATCGGTCCTGCTCGGTGCCCCCGGTTCCCCGGCGTCGGCACCTACGGCGATCGAAGGGCACGCCCTGGCCAAGCAGGGGCACGCGGCGCGCGCGCTTGGCGTCGGCTTTCTCGCCTCGATGGTGGGGGGCCTCATGGGGGCGGCAATCCTCTTGGTGGCGATCCCAATCGCCGGGCCCATCGTCCTCATGCTCTCGACGCCAGAACTGTTCATGTTCGCGCTGGTTGGCCTCTTTTTCGCCTCTTCGATGGTCGGGAAGGATTTGGCCAAAGGGCTGGCCGCTGCCAGTCTCGGCGTCCTTCTCGGGGTCGTCGGCCCCGCGCAAGCCGCCGCCGATTTCCGCTTCACCTTCGGGCAGGTCTACCTCCTCGACGGCTTTTCTCTGACCATCGTCGCGCTCGGACTCTTCGGTGTTGCCGAGGCCATTTCGATGCTGGCCGCCGGCGGTGGCATCAGTCACGAGCCCATGAAAGTCAGCAAATGGGGTGCCGGGTTCCGGGACTTCTGGGATGCAAAGTGGCTTGTTCTGCGTGCCTCGATCATCGGTGTCTTCGGAGGCTTCGTGCCAGCGGTCGGTGCCTCCGCATCGACATGGGTGGCATACGGCCATGCCATGCGGTCCACCAAGGACAAATCCAAATTCGGCAAGGGTGAGATACGGGGCATCGCCGCGTCCGAGGGTGCCAACAACGCTACCGTGATCTCGGATCTGGTGCCGACGCTTCTTTTCAGTGTGCCGGGCGGACCGGCGGCAGCCATTTTCCTCGGTGCCCTCTTCTCCTTCGGCTATTATCCTGGTCCGCGAATGATCACGCAGAACCCGGATCTGATGTTCCTCATAGTCTGGTCCGTGGCGCTGACCTCGATCGTCGGCGCAGCGCTCTGTTTCGCGGTGGCTCCCCTTCTCGCTCGGCTGACACGAATCCCGTTTGCAATCATTGCCGCTCCGTTGATCCTCATCATGATTGTCGGCGCATACCAATCGACGTCGACCATGGGCGACATATTCATGCTGTTCCTCCTTGGAACGCTGGGCTGGCTCATGAAACATGGCGGCTGGCCCCGCGCGCCGACCCTCGTCGGCTTCGTTCTGTCGGGGCCCATGGAGCAATATTTCTGGCTTACCAACCAGATCCACGGCTGGTCTTGGCTGACCCGCCCCGGCGTCCTGATCATCGCCTCGATCATCGTGATCCCCATGGCGATCAGTTCGTTCAAATGGGTGCGGAACCGGAGCCGACAGACACCGGAAGCTGCTTCCCCCGCTGTAGAAAAGCACGAAGAGGAAACATCTGCGATCCCGGAGGACAGCCGTGGCATCGCCCTCGTTCTTGCCGCCGTTGCGACGGTGATGTTCGTCTACGCGACATGGGAGATGTTCACCTTCAATCCGGCGTCCCGTCTCATGCCGGCACTTGCCATCGTGCCTGGACTTCCGCTCGTCCTCTGGCTGCTATTCAGAGGATTCCGCGAATACCGGAACGACTTCGCTCGGGACGGCGGGGAACTCTGGGTGCTGGGCGTCTTTCTCGCATACACCGTCGCCGTCTGGGCGGTCGGCATCAGCGTTCCGACCTTGATCCTCATCGTCTGGATGCTTCTGGCGCAAGCCAGGATGCGGTGGTGGACCTCCCTCATTTATGGTGCCGCGGTATTCGCTATCGTCAGGCTCCTTTTCGACCTCCTGCGCGGTGACGCGCCCGTGGGTGTCCTTCTGGCCTTCAGTTAAAAGTGAGACTTCCATGTCAGACATGATCGACGCAGATATCATCGAGCCCAGCATCGACCCCAAGACAAAAAAGATCGGCGTTCGCCACGTCAAGGCGACGAACGCGGCAGGTACGCGCACGAAGATACAGGTGCGCGACTTCAACCCCGTCTACACCGACGAACCCGCATCCCTCGGGGGTACGAACACGTCTCCCAGTCCTCTCGAGACCGTCCTCGTCGCGCTTGTCGGATGCGATGGTGTGATCATCAACGGCGTCGCGACGGCGATGAAGTTCGAGTATACCGGCGTCGATTTTGCCTGTGAAAGCCAGATCGACGTCCGCGGCCCCAAGGGCGTGCCCGGCATACGCCCCTACTTCGAAAGCGGCTCGCTGGAGATCACGGTCTATTCCGACGAGAGCGAAGAGCGCTTCGCCCAACTCTGCAAGAACGTGGAATTTCGGTGCCCTGTCATGAACCTGCTGTCGGCGGCTAAGGTGGATATGACCGTCAAATGGAAGAAAAGGCCCGCAGCGGATTACTCAGGTAGCGTAGACTAGGTATTTGATCCCACGGTTTGATGGTGCGATCCATTCGAGGGAATGGAAGGAAGCACTATGGGACAGGTGAGAAACTGCCACTACCTGCTGGTGGTCAGACGACACTCTGGCCGCAGCGTTAGGCCTCGCTTGCCACCAGATGTCCAGATCCAACTGACCGGAGAGCCAACCGCTTGGGCGGGTCGCCCACGCGGCGAACCGGGCTTGGCGGATCGCTGGCATGGACGGCGCGGACCGGAAGAACCCTTGACGGATCGGGGTGCGGCACCGCGTCGATCAGGCGGCGGGTATAGCTGTGCTGTGGATTGCCGAAGACCTGGGCGCTGCTGCCCGTCTCGACGATCTGGCCCAGAAACATGACGGCCACGCGATCGGCGATGTTCTCGACAATCGCCATGTCGTGGGAAATGAAGAGGTAGGACATGTCCATCTCCGCCTTGAGCTCTGCCAGAAGATCCAGAACGCTCGCTTGGACCGACACGTCCAAAGCGGACACGCTTTCATCTGCGAGGATTAGCTTGGGATTAAGCGCCAGCGCACGGGCGATGCAGATGCGTTGCCTTTGCCCGCCTGAAAATTCGTGCGGATAACGGTCGAGCGCGTCGCGCGTCAGGCCGACCCGGTCGAACAGCGCCTCGGCCCGGGCGCGCCGGGACGCCCCGTCGCCAATCCCGTGGATGACCAACGGCTCCATCACTAGGTCCCCCACCCGCATCCGACCGTTCAGCGCCGCCATCGGGTCCTGAAAGATCATCTGCATTTGCCGACTGGCGGCAAAGCGGGCGGCCGGCGTGCTGCCCAGCGTTTCGCCGTCGAACTCCACGATACCTTGGTGTGGGACCAACCCGGTCAGGGCCCGCGCGATCGTGGATTTGCCACAGCCGCTTTCGCCCACCAAGGCGAAGGTCTCTCCGGGGTGGATGTCGAAGGTCACGCCTTCGACGGCGTGCACGCGGGATTGCGTCCGCCCGAGAATGCCGCCCTTCAGGTCATAGGTGACGATCATGTCACGGATCGAAACCAGCGGTCGCCTCAGCGGCTTTACCGATGCCTCCCGCCCCTGGCCCATGCGGGGCACGGCGGCCAGAAGCGCCTGTGTGTAAGCCTGCTTCGGGGCCGAAAACAACTGGCCTACCGCGGCCGTCTCTACCATCACGCCGGATTGCATCACCAGCACGCGGTCGGCCATTTCGGCCACCACACCCATGTCGTGAGTAATCAGGATCAGGGCCGTCCCCATATCGCGGCTCAGGTCGCGGATGAGGTCCAGCACCTCTCTCTGGACGGTCACGTCCAGCGCGGTCGTCGGTTCGTCCGCGATCAGGATGTCGGGGCGCAACGCGATGGCCATGGCGATCACGACCCTCTGACGCATCCCGCCCGACAACTCGTGCGGATACTGGCTCAACCGCCGCTCCGGTTCGGTCAGGCGCACCGCGCGCAGCGCCTCCAGCGCACGAGTTCGGGCCGCCTGACGCGACAACGGTTCGTGCGCGCGCAGGGCTTCAACCAGCTGATCGCCTATCCGCATGACGGGGTTCAGTGCCGTCATCGGTTCCTGAAAGATCATGGCGATGCGACTGCCGCGAATGGCTTGCAGTTTCGTCTCGGCCAGTTTCGTCAGATCGACGTCACCAAAGATGATCGACCCGGCCGCAACATGAACGGCGGGGGGCGGTAAAAGGCCCATGATGGCAAGCGACGTCAGCGATTTTCCCGACCCGCTTTCGCCCGCGATCGCCAGCGTCTCGCCGCGCCGCAGATCGAATGTGAGGCCGATCACGAGGGGTTTGACGCCCCCCTGCTGGCGCACGGAAATATCGAGGTCGCGCACGGAAAGGACGACCGGGGCTTCCCCGGCGACCTGCGCCGCCGGGGAAAGGATTTCCTGCGTGGTCATTCGAACACGATTCGTGGGAAGTAGAACGAGACGACCCAGTTCGGGTTGTCCACGATTTCCGAGATTCGCAGATCGCCGCAGGTGGAGACCAGCATATAGGCATCTTCGGGCGCGAGTTTCTGTGTCGCACACAGATGGTCGACCATCTGCGAAACCGCGTTTCGCGCCCCGCTCATCAGGTCGGGTCCGATGCCCGTCGTCACCTCGTAGCCCTTGGCATCCAGATGCCGCGTCACCGGCCCGGACGTAGTGAAGCGCGGCATCTTGAGGTTTGCGCCTTTCACCAGGTCCAGCGTCACGGTGGCATCCATCGGGCTTTCGATGGCCGTGCCGCAGACTTCACCGTCGCCCTGCGCCGCGTGGGTATCCCCGATCGAAAAGAGTGCCCCCGCGACTTCAACCGGCAAGTAGAGCGTGGTGCCCGCCGCCAGATCCCGGATATCCAGGTTGCCGCCGACCCGCCGGGGCGGGACGATGGAGTGCAGGCCCGGCTCCGCCAGGGCGCAGCCGATGGTGCCCGCGAAGGGCTTCAAGGGCACGCGTCCCTGCTTGCCGAAGAGCGCCGGCTCTAGTGTGTCGGCGTCATACTTCCAGAGCGTCAGCGCGGGATCCTCGAACTGGTCGGCGAGCAGGCCGAAGCCTGGAATGTTCGCCGTCCAGCCAAAGCCCGATGGAGTGAAGCCCTCGATCTGGATCTTGAGCGCGTCGCCCGGTTCGGCCCCATCGACATAAATGGGGCCGGACACGGGATTGATCTTGCCGAAGTCGAGCGTGCGCACGTCCTCGACGGTACTTGTCGCCGTCAATTGCCCGGCGGAACTGTCGTGGCACTTGAACTCGATGGTCGATCCGGGGGCGACCGTCTCGACCGGGACAAACGAATTGTCCCAGCCGAAATGGTGGCTTGCGCCGTGGATCGTGTAGTCAGGACATTTATTGCACATCGGTGACGAACACATAGTCGTAGTTGACGGGAATCGAGACCGGATCGACGTAGAGAGCATCCGCCCCGCCCATGCGCGGCGACTTCATGGTGTAGCGCTGCTCGTTAAAGACCGGCACCCAGGGCGCGTCTTCCATGACGGCCATGTAGACGTCGGACCACATCTTCAGGCGATCATCGACCATGGCCGGGTCAGTCATGCTGTCGGCTTCGATCGCCATCGCATCAATCTTCTCGTTGCAATACCACGACCAGTTCCAGCCGCCCGGCACCGCGCCGTCACAGCCCAGGATCGGCCCGTAGAAGTTCGACGCATCGGGGAAGTCTGCAATCCAGGCCATGCCGCCGGACCAGATCATCGGGGCCTGATCGGCCTCGCCACCGGCCGCAATCACGCTGGCCTGCGCAAGGCTCTGGATCGACGCGGTGATACCGATCTGGCTCAGGTCCTGCTGGATGGCCTGCGCGATGCGCGGGTTGGGGTCGGTGTTCATGACGAACAGTTCCGTCTCGAACCCGTCGGGGAAGCCTGCTTCGCCCAGCAGGGCCTTGGCCCCCTCCACGTCATAGGAATAGCCCGCGTACCCGTCAGTGTAACCCGGCATCGATGGCGGCAGCGGCTGTGTCGCGGGCACGGCACGACCGTTGATGACCTGTGTGATCCGCTCCTTGTTGATCGCCATGTTGACGGCCTTGCGCACGTCGACGTTGTCGAAAGGCGGGATATTGACGTTCAGGGTGATATAGCCGGTATGCAGCTGCCCGCCTTCGATCACGCGCGAGGCCTGTTCGGGGTCGGCCATGACTTCCATGAACTTCGCGGGCGGGATGCCGTCACCGGGCACGTCCACTTCACCGTTTTGCAGGCGCAGCAGGGCGACGATAGGCTCCTGGCCCACTTCGAAGGTCACCGAATCCAGGTAGGGCAGTCCCTCGCGCCAGTAATCTGCGTTCTTTTCGAACACGAGGCGCTGACCGATCGTCCACTCGCTCAGCTTGAACGCGCCGGTGCCCATCGCGGTCTTGCCGAAGTCGGCACCCGCGGCCTCGACCGCCTCGCTGGCCACGACCGAAGCGAAGTTCAGACCCATGACATGAAGAAAGGTCGCATCGGGCCGCGAAAGCTGGATCTGCACGGTGTAGGGGTCGACGACCGTGACACCGGACAGGCCTTCGCCGCCGCCCGCCGAGGCTGCATCAAACCCGGCGATTGACCCGAAGAACCCCGCTCCCGGCGATTGCGTAACCGGGTCGGTCACACGGTCGAGGGAGTATTTCACATCCTCGGCAGTCATCTCGCGCCCGTTGTGGAACTTCACCCCTTCGCGCAACTTGAAGGTGAAGGTCATGCCGTCGTCCGAGATTTCATAACTTTCGGCAAGGCCCGGGCGCAGGTCGGTCGTGCCCGGCTCATAATCCATCAGACCATCGTACAGCGATTTGATCATCGACCAGTTCTGCCAATCGTAGCCGATGGCCGGGTCCAGTGTGGCCACGTCGTCCTTGTAGGTGATAGTGATGTTGCCGCCGTACTGGGCGTCGGAATCCATGGCGGAATGACCATCGGCGGTCGCCAGGGTCGGCAGCGCCAAGGCCGCGATAAGCGCGGTCGTCGTAAGCATGTTTTTCATCTGTCTCTCTCCTGTTTGAACTCGGTTGGTTTGCAGTTACCGGACCTTGATCCGGGGATCGGCCAGCAGCGACGCGATGTCGGCGACCAGATTTCCCAGGACGATGGCGCAGGCGGACACCAGCGTGACGCCCATGATGATGGGAATGTCGACGCGTTGGATCGCCTGCCAGGCCAGTTGACCGATACCAGGCCAGCCGAACACGCTTTCGACCACCACGATGCCGCCCATGAAGATGCCGACGTCGATGCCAATCATCGCGATGATCGGCAGGATCGCATTGGGCAGGGCATGGCGGAACAATACACGTGCCCGGCCCAGGCCCTTGGCGCGGGCCGTGCGGATAAAATCCTGCCGCAGTACGTCGATCATCGAGGATCGCATCATGCGCGAATACCAACCGGACCCAAGGATGCCGAGCGTCACGGCAGGCAAGACCAGATGCGAGAACGTGCCGTAGCCGCCGATGGGGAACCACCGAAGCTGCACCGCGAAAACGTAAAGTAGTAGCAGGCCCACCACGAACTGCGGGGCGGACACGCCGATGAACGAAACGATCATCAACGAATTATCCGTCCCCGTTCCCCGACGGATCGCGGCGATGATCCCCATGGTCAGGCCGAGCATCAGCTCGCAAACGATCGCCCCCGCCATCAGCAGAAGCGAGGCGGGCAGACGCGACACGATGAGCGTTCCGACCTCGGTCTTTTGCAGGTAGGATCGGCCAAGATCGCCCTGAAGCAAGTTGCCGAGGTAGCGCAGGTATTGCACCACGAACGGCTGATCCAGACCCAGTTGCGCGCGAATGTTGGCCACGGTTTCGGGCGTGGCCGAGCGGCCCGCGATCTGGCGTACCGGGTCGGCGGGAAAAAGATAGAGCAGCGCGAAGGTGATAAAACTGACCCCCAGAAGGATCAGCGCCGACTGGATCAGGCGACGGGCGATGAAAGCCAGCATCAGGTCCGCCCCCGCTGCGTCGGGTCAAGAACTTCGCGAAACGCATCGCCCACAAGGTTGAAGGCCAACGCCAGTGTCACGATGGCAAGGCCCGGAAAAAACACAAGCCAGGGGGCCGCCTGAAAATACGTCTGGTTTTCGAAGATGATGTTGCCCCAGCTGGGTGTCGGCGGCTGCACCCCCACGCCCAAGTAGGACAGCGTCGCCTCCAAAAGGACGGTCGTCGAGATGCCCAACGTGCCCCAGACGATGATCGTCGGCACCAGATGCGGCAGGATGTGGCGAAACAGGATGCGCATGTGCCCGGCACCCAGCGTACGTTCCGCCGCGATGAACTCCCGCTGCGACAGGCTGGCGGTTTCGGCATAGAGGACGCGGGCCGTCTGCACCCAGTTCACGGTCGCGATGACCATCACCACGATCCAGAGCGAGGGTTGAAAGATGGCCGCAAGACAGATCGCCAGAAGCAATGCGGGAAACGCCATCATCAGGTCGGTCAGCCGCATCAGGATTCCGCCCAGGATGCCGCCAAAGTATCCCGCGGTCACCCCCACGAACGTCCCGATCAACAGGGCCACGCCATTGGCCAGCAGCCCGATGATCAGCGACGTGCGCGCGCCGTACAGGATTCGCGTCAGCAGATCGCGGCCCAGAAGATCCGTGCCCAAAGGGAACATCCCCCCTGGTGCCATGGGCGCGCCGGTGATCGACAAGCCCTCGAACAACTGCTCGTCCGGGTCGAACTGCGTCAGATACGGCGCAAAGATCGCACCAAGCAGAGTCGCGGCAATCAGGAACAGGCCAAGCAGCGCCAATTTCCGACGGCGCAGGCGGGTCCAGATCCCCTCCTCGACCGGGGGGGGTGCCGCGGGAGCGGTATCAACTGCAGTCACGCAGACCTCCGGGCTTTTGCGCGCGCTCGATCACCTGAACGGCGGCGGCTTCGATGGTCATCTGCCAGGCCATCGCCATCTGGCGCAGCTGGTCGTAGGCGGCATCCTGGCTCACGGCCTTGCGGGCCAAAATGCTGACCGCTTTCACCACGGTCTGCCGCGCCGAGAGCCGCTGGCGCAGCGAGGCGATTTCGGCGGCGAGACTGCGGCGCAGCTCGAACGCCTGCCGCGCCACAAGAAGTGCTGCGAACACGCCTTCCGCGCCCAATGGCTTCATCAACAGCGCATCCGCCCCTATCCGCGAGGCCCATTCCAGGCGCCCCGGTGCCTCCGAGCCGACCAGCGCAATCATCGGCATCGGCGCCTCGCCAGGGGCCCAGGGGAACTGCCCGTCGTGGCCAAGGTCCACATCATAGAGAACCACATCCGCCTGAATGGCGGCAGACGGCAGGTCGGGCCAGGCCCTCTCAACACTCAGGCCGATGGCCCGCAACTGCCGCAATAGAAGCTGCAACCGCTCATGATCGGGATGCAGAACAATGGCCTGCGCACCGTCCAGACCAGTGATATCAATCCCGGGCATCATGCGCGCACCACCGACAGGCGGGGCCCGTCCAGTTGCGGATGCCGCGTGGGCCGCGTCATGTAGGGATCGGGCCGAATATCGCGCCAATCGGCCAGTACGTCGAAGATGCCGTTGCGCACCTGCGCGATTTTCACATCCAGCGTGCAATGGTGCGTTGCCGGATCGATCCCGTAGTTCGCGCCGTGCTCGGCGATGAAGTCATCGAAGGGGCCGGCCTGCTCCTCGACCGACATGTCGGACAGGACCGCCGCAAGCGTCAGGACGGATCGATAGGCCGTCAGTTCCAGCGACGATCCGCGACCCGCCAGCTGCACTTGGTCGCTGAACGAGGGGCCAACGGCAATCAGCCCTTCCGCCGCCGCGCCCAGAAGGGGCAGTTCCGCTTCCGTCAGGTTGCACGACAGCACCGGGCAGGTCTCGGGCAGGAAGTAGGCGTCGCGTGCGCCCAGCGCCCGGTACGCCCTAAGAAACGCGTAAGACGATGCTCCGACTAGCGAATTCAGGATGAACCGTGGCCGCGTCACCTCGATCTCCTTGATCAAGCCCGCCACGTCCTCGTCCCCCAGTGGCAGGAACCGCTCGCCAAAGACTTTGCCCCCGGCCGCCTCGACCTGGTGTCGGGCAAAGCGGCACGTTTCCCAACCCCAGATGTAGTTTGACCCGATCAGAAACGCGGCCGTGCCATACTCCCGCATGGCCCAGCTGAGGATCGGCAGGATGTTTTGATTGGTGCAGGCGTGGGAATAGACGACGCGGGCAGAGGTCTCGAACCCCTCGTAAGGGACGTTGTACCACAGCGTCGCGCCCGCCTTGTCCAATGCCGGGATCACCTCCTTGCGCGACGAGGAGGTCACGCAGCCGATGATGTGACGCGCCCTGGTCGACGCTAGGATGTCCGCGCACAGGGGGGCGTAGCGTTGGACATCTCCGCCGGGGTCACGCTCGACTGGGCGAAAGGCGACGCCGATCTCGGGTGCCATATTGACCACCTCGATGGCTTCCATAGCGCCCAACCACAGCGCTTCCGACAGGGCGGAATAGGTGCCGCTGCGGGAATAGAGGATGCCAAGATCGATATCGGTTTTCATAGGTCCCCAAAAACGAAAAAGCCCCGCACGACCCTCCGGCAGGAAAAGTCGAAACGGGGCCTGATTGCCCAGCGGTCTTGCCGCTTGTGTCTCAAGCTAAGGCGAAGCCGCGCGTGACTGTCCACGATTCTGCACAACTTAATCTCTTCGGAGTCGCCAAATTGGGGTTTTCGCCCAATTTTTAAGCAAACTTCGCGAAGTAAGTGGGAAAGCCCTGATTGATCAGGCGACCTCTGCAATCGCCAGATCGGCCATCTGAAAGATTGCGTCGCGCTTGCTGGCCACGGCAATGAATCGGCCGTTGTGACAGAATTTCGCACCGGGAACGCCCGATGCCGCCTCCAGCGCCGCGTCCGTCAGACCCGCCCAGGCTTCCGGCAGGTCGGCCCGCGTGTCGAAGGTGTCGTCGCCGGTTCGGATCGTGGTCAGAACCTTTGACCGCGGCTCCTTCGGGCCGGCCTTCAGATCCTCGACCGTCGCCCGCTTCCGCCACTTCGCAACCGTCTTGGGATTGATCCCCAACTCCCGGCTCAGTTCCGAGAGCGAAGCTTGCGATCGCTGTATTCAGCTCTGACGGCGTGCGTGGTCGTAGCGCTGCCGTGACGAACCTGTCCCATAGTGCTTCCTTCCATTCCTGAGAATGGATCACACCATCAAACCGTATGATCAAAAACCTAAGGTTTAACGACACATAATTGTTCTACCGACAATGAATCGAAAAGCCGTATAGGGCGCGTCCCGAAGGGTTCATGGGAAAATGCCGCTCCTCAGAAGATGGATCGAATGATGCCCTTTAAGCGTTGTGTTCCGAGCATTCTCGATGATTGGAGATACAATGGCACAGCGCGCACTCTGGAAAGGTCAGCTTCGGCTGTCGCTCGTCTCAATCCCGGTCGAACTCTACGCCGCCCACGATTCCTCTGCGCGGGTGTCGTTCCGCCAGATTCACAAACCCAGCGGAAAGCGAGTGCATTATGACAAGACCGTTGCCGGAGTAGGGCCGGTGAAGGCGGACGATATCGTCAAGGGCTACGAGGTGGATGGCGATTACATCCTACTCGATCCGGACGAAATCGATGCCATCAAGCTGGAGACGAAGAAGACCCTCGAACTGGTCCAGTTCGTAGGTGCCTGTGAGATCCCGCCACTTTATTTCGACAAGCCTTATTATCTTGTACCAACCGACGACTTGGCCGAGGACGCCTACCGGGTGGTTCGCGATGCCCTGCGTGCGACCGAGAAGGTGGGGCTGGGTCAGATGACCATGCGGGGTAAGGAATACCTGGTCGCGATCAAGCCCTGCGGCGACGGCCTGTTGCTCGAAACGCTGTATTATGCAGATGAGTTGCGCGACAGCGAGCCAATGTTTTCAGACATCAAGGATACGAAGGCCGATGATGAGCTGCTCGATCTCGCGACAGCGTTGATCAAGAAGAAGACGGCGCCTTTCGATGCAGAGAATTTCACCGATCACTATGCCGAGGCGTTAAAGGATCTGATCGAGGCCAAGAAGAAAAACCGCAAGACACAGCGCGTCAGCGCCGACGAGGAAGAGCGACCCGCCGGAGACAACGTCGTGGATCTGATGGCGGCCCTGAAGCAAAGCCTCGGACGCGGCGACAAGAAAGCGGCAGTGAAGAAGAAGCCGGCAGCGAAATCACCCTCGAAAAGCAAAGAGAGGAAGGCGTCATAAATGGCTGGTCCGGGTGACAAGCTGGCAGACTACACTACACGGCGCGAT
>Ga0209634_1000808_pt1 | contig 23681 bp, 18 predicted proteins | sample LinPmetageLP40_FD_184043 | JGI IMG/M metagenome (GOLD analysis project Ga0209634, IMG submission 184043) | Marine viral communities from the Pacific Ocean - LP-40 (SPAdes) (version 2) | ecosystem: Environmental > Aquatic > Marine > Oceanic | place: Pacific Ocean | collected 2010-08-26 | reverse complement strand
AAATCGGACATACAAAAATGACAACCCATTAGTCATAGGATGTCTATCCAAATCTTCCCAAATTGGAATAATCTTAGATTCTTCGTTATTCCAATATTCGAGAAATTGGTCTTTCTCTTTATTAGTTTCTACTATAATCATGCAGTAACTCCAGCATTATGTTCTAATAGGATTAGTTCTGCAGTTTCTTCATCTACATAACCACTTCCATCGATATCGATTAAGTGTCCTACATAATACATTCCATCTTGTTGTGTTAAATCTGTTTTATTCATAATGAATCAAATATACGAAATTTATTTTTAATATCCTAATTAAAATAAGTTTTTATTTTTTTCTCCCCAATATCCACTACCTTCCCAATCAAACTTAAATGTAAAATCTTTTGTTTTATTTAAATAATTTTCAGTTTTTAACCCGTCTTTAATTTCATCAATCGTTCTACTACCATCTTTCCATTTTGGTTTTGCATGAACTCTGGCTCTTTCTATTGTGGGTGATTTTCTCTGAGAATAATCAATGAAGTTAAATGCATTTGGTACTTGTTCAAATTTAGATTTTATTTTTGTTTCCCAATTACCACTATCATCTATTTTAAAATAAAAATCTGACCAGTAATTTGTTTCTAATACATTTCCATATTCTTGGTAATCTATATCTTTATCAAATTTTAAATTTATTTCAAAACCTCCTTTTATTTTCCACATTAAGTGAAATACATAAAAAGGCTCAAGTAACAAATTATTTTTAAAGTTATTATTATCTTTTTTAAATACATTAATATCAGTTCTATAATAATCTATTTTTTTATTTAATTTATTATTAAAAGAGATATTATACATTTTTGAAAGTAATGGTCTATCCCATGTAATTATATCTGTAAATTCTTTAGCAAATATATCAAATAGTTTTGCTCTTGTTAATATATGTGGTTTTGAGTAGGAATAATCATCTTTAATCCAACCACCATTATAACTAAAAGGTGCTAATCCAAATTTTTCAAAGTTTTGGCCAACTATTGAATCATCTGTAAGTTGAAATCCTGGTGTTAAAAAAATAGAATCTACTGTGTTTCTATTTAAAAAAACAAGAGTATCTATAAAATCTTCAGTATCTTCTGTTGGAAATGATGTAATCCATGTTGAAAATATATGAATTCCTAATTTATTACAATCTTTAAAGTTTTGTTCCATTTCAGAGTTAGTAACTCTTTTGTTTATATCTTTTAAAACTTTATCACTAGCAGATTCAGCACCAAAGGATAATGAATGACAACCAGAATCTTTAAGTAATTTTAAATACTCATAATCCATTCTGCCATCACATCTTGCATATCCTTGCCATTTTATATCCAAATCTCTATCAATAACTCCTTGTGCAAATTCTTTTAATTCTTTTAGATTTCCATTTACTAATGAATCAACAAACCATATTATTCGTACTCCTTTATCATAAAGATATTGTATCTCATCTAAAACCGAAGTATGATTTCTTTGTCTATATTCCCAAAAATGTGTTTCTGAACAAAATGTGCATTTTGCAGTACAACCTCTACTTAGTTCTGTTAATGCTCCATCTGATATTTTGTATTTAGAAAAATCAAAGTTTTCATAATTTGGTAATGGAAAGTTATTTAGATTAATTCTTTGTTTAATAGGTTGAGTAAGAATTTTCATTCCTTTATGCTCGACACCTTGTTCTATTTCTTCAAGTACATCTAATAATATAATTTCAGATTCTCCAAGAATACCATAATCAAAATAAGGAATATCGTTATCATCACAATACAGTTCACCATTTTTGATTTTATCTTTAATTTGTGATAAATCAGGTCCACCAGCAAAAAAAGTTGTATTTGGTAATTTTTTTCTTAGTTTTTTTACTACATAATCAACAGGACCAGAGTTACAAAAATACAGAGTAAATCCGAGTACTTTTGGATTTATTTTTACTATTTTTTCAATCCATTTATCTAAAAAAGGATTTACAACTTTTGATAATGTTTTCTCATATTCTCCTATTGCCCACTTATTTAGATTATTTGGATTAAAGGGATTATACCCCAATTTCTTAACCCATTTTTTAGATTCTTGATAAGTTTCAATGTTTAAATCAAGACAAGATGATTTATAGCCTGCTTCATTTAGTATTGATGATAATCTTGCTATGTTATATGGAGGTAGGTTTGGGGCCCATTCAGGTAATAATACAAATATAACATCAGAATCTCTATCTAACTTTATTATATTAACATCTGTTAATTTTTTTTTAGAGGTATTTGATAATTTTTGTATTTCTTCAAATACTCTTAATGCAGATTCCATTATTTCATCTAAAATTATTTTTTAATGCCTAAGATAATACTAATGAACATCTTTCATATTCTTTCTTACTCATGTAAGTTTTATTCATTTCTAAGAATGAACCATTATATTTGTTTTCAAGAATATCTTTTTGCTTAGAGTACTGAGGAAGGTTCATATTCTCTATGTAATCATTATACTGATTTAACCAATATTCAACAGAACCCCATTGTGGTTTATTATCAATGAAGATATAAGAAGGGAAGTATTTTAGCTCCATTCCATTATCAGTAGTAAGAGAATCCTCTCTGTATTCGTAGATATCCTCCATACCATTAAAGTTACCACCTTGTAAGATAGATTTCCATTTAGATATTTCTTTGAAAGTTTCATAATCTACTTCTGAACCATCTTTGTTACAAACACTTACTCTAGTAGAAGAACCTCCACTATATGAATCAGAACCAGCCCATACTTTTAGTTCAGGATAATTCTTTTTAACAAATTGTTTGATTATAGAAGCACAGTTCTTTGCACTCATATGAATATACTTCTCAAGAGAACCACCCCAAGTTTGTTCTCTGTAAGAGTCAAGAGGTAATGTGAATTCGTTTTTGTTGATTGAAAATTTTAACTTTTTTAATTTACTCATGTTTTATCTTTTAGTGTTATTAATTATTTACATAGTAAATATACGAAAAAAGTATGAGAAAACCTAATAAAAAGTCAATTATTTTTTAATTTATATTAATTCTAAATAAGGTTAATTAAAGTTTTGCAGAACCAACATCAATTGGTTTTCTATTCATTTGTGCACCAGCTGCAAACTTAGCTCCCTCTTTTATGTAACCAGTTAAGAATGCTTTTCGGAATCTATCAGATATATTTTTTTCTGAACCATGTATTACATTTGAATGTAATAAGGCAACTTGTCCTTTTCTAAGATACCCATCTATATGTGGAAAATTATGGTCAGTTGGTAATACACATGCTTTACCTCTCTCACTTCTCCAATTTTTAGGGTTTGAACCTACTCTTTCTTCATCTATTTCAATAGGTAACTTACCTAAACGATGAGAACCTTCTAAATACCAAACAGAACCATTTTGAGGGTCTGCATTATCAAGAGCAACTGAAACATTTATTATTTCATTAGTATTACATTGTGTGTAAAATATGTTTTGGTGCATATCTCTACCTAATTGACCCGGTGGTTTAAAGTATGCCCAAGTTTGAACACCTAATATTTTAGAATCCATTAAAAATTCACAAGCTTCTATTACTTTAGGATGTTTCATTAATCCAGTAAGTAATTTTGATTCTTTATGTGGGTACATGTAAGGGTCATATTCACCCCACTCTCCATTTACATCGTTTTCTTGTCTTTTAACTCGAATTCTTTCCAACTCGCTTGAAATAGCATCAGTTTCGGATTCTGTTAGTAAATTTAAAATAGATACTCCTCTATATCTCCAATCAAATTGTAGTTGTTGTTTTTCTGTAATTGATAAGTAACTCATATAACGTATTTAGTTTGTATATGTATATATATTAATTTTTGTAAAATTGTAATAAATTTGGTAAATATAATTTTAAATTAGGAATAAGATTTGCCTTGTTTTTAATTGAAATACTATTTGACATTGCTACACCTTTATCTATTTGATTACCTTGAGAATCATATTTTTCTGTTTTTGAACCTGATATTCTCCATCGTAATTTAATTGCTTGATATTCTACATTACTCTGCATTTTTTTAAAAGTAAGATGATTAACTTCGTATATTGGAGAACCTTTATCGTTAGTTTTTTGAATAAAATAACGAACTATATACCCAACATTATAATCACTACTCATAGGTTTTGGTATATGTGTTTTAAATTTAGTATTAGAACGAATTGCTATCGTTTTTATTCTATTGTATCTATTTACACTCATTCGTTCTTTCCTAATATTACATCACCATATGTTTTTGGAGAAACTTTATCACTATAACCACTTTTTTCATTTCGCATTGCACCTCTTATTTTAGTTTTCCATATACTTTGTTCAATTTGATGACTAACTTCTACAACTTGAAAATATCGTTCGCAATATTGTTTTTTAGGTAAATCGATTATTGTAAAAGTATCTCCCATTTTAAAACCACTTATACCAGGTATTTCAAATTCAAATTCTATTGGTAAAATAATAGAATGTTGTTTATTTTTATTTTCAAGTTTTGCATCGTAGTCACTAATAATTTTTAAAATTTGAGTATCTTTCCATGCACTAACTTTTGCAACTTCATCAAGAGTTGTGTTGTTTGATGTTACCACATCAGCTAATCCTTGTATAAGGTCTAATTCAGCATTTCTATCTTGTGTACATGGAACAACATTAGCATTACCTAAAACCATTTCATAATTTGCGTTTCTTACCTCACCTATTTTTTCAGTATCAAATCCTAAACCTGATTTAATACCTTCCTTAGCAGAATTATATTTTTCACTAAGCCAGTTTCCAGCTTTCTTCCAATTTGGTTCTTCAGCAGCTACTGCCTCGTTATATTCCACATCAGTATAACCACCATCTTTGGCTATTTGGGCTTGTCTCTGTTCTTCTTGATTCTTTAATGCAAGTTGACGTTGCTTACCTGCTCCATAGTTATTAAAATGATAAATCATTTCTCCTACTGAATCTGTTAAGTAAGAAAAAAGAGGTTCTCTTGTATCATTACTTTGTTTAAAGTTTTTTTCTTTTTGTTCTAAATTTGGATTATGAGTATTTCCACTTTTTCTTCTTTGTGCAACTATTTGTCCTTTCATAGCAGAAGGAATATCAAATTTTAAAGTTGCTGATAGAAATGGAGATTTTAATCCACGAGATTGGAATCCAGCAATACCTAACGATGGTGTTGGTGTTTGTTTACCAAAAAAGCTTAAATCTACTACTGCAAGTTCTTCTTGACCTGGCATTGGACCACTCTCATTAGTTGCTCCTCTTATATATCTTGAATACCATTGATAAAAATCATCTTTATCATTTCCATTTTCAGTTCTTGATTGATTATAATCAATTGAACATTGTTCAACTATTTGAAAATCCCACATCATATTTACACCACCAGATAACCCGTTTAGAAGGGTGTACATTATATCTTTTGATAAATAACTATTTTGTTGTATTGTTTGAATAAAAAAATCAAAATCTATATAAAGATTTCTTAAATAACCCCAATCAAAAGCATTTGCTTCAACAACATTAAAACTAACATCACTATCTCTTTGACTACCACATTTTAAGGGTGTATTACTTGGAAAATATGAATACATTTTTGCTCCATGTGGATTTGGATGCATATCTGTAATTGTATTGCCCCTATGTTCATTAAATGAAACTTCACCAGTTTCCGGATTTACTACAAGTAAATTTGGTATAGGGTTCGTAAATGCAGTAATTGTTTCTTTACCCTCGTTTATTTCCGCAACTGGATCCATAAACGCACCTTCAATTCTAAATCTTGGATGATTAAAATTCGGAATATATAAGGTATTTGGGTCAACAGAGTACATATGCTTATGTCCTTTACAAATAGTATCTTGCCAATTTATATATAAAGGCGATACTGTTGTTCCATCTTGACATATAACTGGTATTTCATCACTTGTATTTGGTTGCATTTCTAAAATTGTAAAAGCAAGTGCAACTTTAATATATCTTCTATCTGAAAATAAAGGTTGGTCACCTGGAATTTTACCTACAACATTATCACCTATTCCAGCTTTTGTATTAACATTATCGTCACTTACTTGAAGGCTTTTTTTGGCATCTTCGCCTTGTTGGGCTGTGGCTTTTTCTGTAATACCATTTGATGAGATTTCTTCTGATAATTGTTGAAGGTTTTCATTACTCGTTAATGCAAGCATTCCTCCCTTAACTTCTTCTGTTAAGGTGGTTCTAATCTGCTTATCCATATTAACAAAATTAGATGGATGATATGCCCAGCTTTGGCCAATAAGGTTTTTAACTTTTGTCATTCTCTTATGAGCAGGCAATTCATTAAACATTTGTTTAAATAATGACTTTCCTATTTCCACCGAACTTCCTTTATTATCAGGTCCATAATCAGAAAACTCTTCTGGAGGAAATCTTTTACTAAATTGAATAGGTGACTTACCATTAGTTGTTTGTATATTTTTATGATGTTGTAAATATGCTGGAAGTTCTCCAATGGATGTACATTCTACGTCAATATTGTAAGATTCATTATCTCCAAAATTAGTATTACCACCTGTTATAATTGCTAACATTGCATCATAAGTTCCATTTGAACGTTTTCTTTTTTCTCTAACGTATGCTATATTTTTATATCTAATAACTTCACAAGTAGCAGAAGTATCATTTGACTCTCTATTTTTAGAGGATGCATACCCAGGTATACCATGATATTGAAGGGCACCACTTTTAGTTTCAACACTTCCACCAAAAGTACATTTTTGTAATACACTCTGATTTTGATTGAATCCAAATTCTATTAAACAATGTACTCCTGGTTCCATGAAATAATTAATTATAAGTTCTGCTTGACCTTTAGTGTATGCAGTAATTGTAAAGGATGCTTTTTTACTTAAACCTTCATTTCCTTGTGATATATTTAATGAACTAATTGTAGGGGAAGGTCTAAACGCTCTTTCATTACCTGCATATACTGATGCACCATTTTTATCTGTACCAACTCTACCACTTTTTTGAGTATCACCATATCTTTCTGAAAAAGATTCTACATTTTTAATAGATTCTAATGTTAAAAATTCATGTAATGTTGAGGTTACTCGTATCCACGGTTGAAGTTCAGACATCTTTTTATTGTTACCTGCTCTATTAACCATAGTATTATAAATACGGCCATCTATGTTTGCAAATTGTGGAAATCCCATAACTATTCGTAAAAATTATTTAAAATTATATTTTTATCTATTGGTATTCTTATTATCGTTCCTTCTTTTAATGCAAAGGGTGCATCATGAATATTATTTGAAGCTGCTATTATCCACCATAAAGATACATCATTGTAAAACTGATTAGCAAGGGTATCTAACCTATCGCCACCTTGAGTTACTACATAAATATCACTATCTTTTTTAGGTATCTTAGGATATCGTTTAGAACGATATACTTCTCTACCATCTTTTAGTTTTTTACTTTTATTATTTTGATATCTACTTGCCATAATTTATTAATTTAGTTAGCTACAGTTCCGCCATTACGTCCTCTTGTTGAATTAGTTAATTCTCTTTCCATTGCAAGTTCTCTTGGAGTTGGGTCTGTTGGTATAGTACCAGTTCCATTCATTAGTAAATGTCTTGTTCCTGATGGGGAGATTTCTTCAAATACATATACATTCCCACCTTTAACAGAATGAGGACCTTCACTTTTTACATATATAGAACCTGGATTATCAAGAGATTCTTGTTTAGCATAATAAGGTAATTTACTTTTTGGTATGCTTTCAACTTTAACTTTAGCACCCCTTCTTACTTTTAAAGATGTAAAAGTTTTTGATTGGAAAGGATTCATGTTTGATTTCTTTTCCTCTTCTTTTGTAGCCTGTATAGGAGTTTTACCACTTAATGTAGTTGATGCAGAAGATTGTGCACTTTCTGTTTTTATATCTTCTGTTGCTCTATCTGATGAAGGTGGTGTTTGTGATGGTACATTAGGGTTTACACTTTTTAGTACTGTTGGTTTCGTATCAGAGATTCCAAGTCCCATTGGGGAAATTGATTGTTTTTTTACTGTTACTTTCATTGGTTTTGCACTATCTCTGTAAGTACCATTTGAGTTAGTTTGTTCTTTAGTTGAAAAATTTACCTCTCGTTGTTGATTAATTTTATCAACCGCTGCTTTACTTAAATTAAAATCATAAACTCGTTGTTCAGCTCCTTCTTGTTCAATAAATTTAAGTGTCATTGATATATCAACAATTTTTGGTAAATATCCAACTACCTCTCCATCGGTTTCCCAATTTCCTTCATCTGGTATAGTATATTGTAGTGTTTCAATAAATGAAGTTCTGTTATTATACATTGAACCTAATCTAAATTCTATAATAGGAGGGTTTGATAATCCATTTTTAATTGTTGGGTATGTATAAGTAGTTAATACTTTTAATCTTTCCCAAATATTAGCAAGTTCTATTGGAGATGCAGCTGCAACTTTTAAATTAAATGATATACTTCTTTCAACTCCTTCATATAAATAAAATGAATAAGGATTACCTAAGAATTTTTGTCCAGACCATGATGGTGTACTAGATTCAGTAAGTCCTGATATAATTGCTCTAAATGCAATTGGTTTTGTTCCACCTTTTCTTCTAAACCATAATGGGATTAAATCTTTATAACTATCAGTACCAACTTTAATGAATGCATCATTTTCATCTAATGAATAATCATCTGCAACACTTATAGTATTAATATTATCACCAAGATTATTTAAACCATATAATTCCCCTAAACTTTCCTCAGCTTTACTATTTTTAACAAGCTCTCCTTTTCCTTCATTATTATAACGAGTAGCATATGGACTTTCAGAACTATATTGTGTTTTTAATTTTTTACTTTCTTTTATAGTGTTTGGTTCAAATGCATATTCAGTATTTCCAAATCTCATAAGTCCACCTCTTGAAACTGCATATGCTGGTGATACTTTTCTTAAATCTACTTGACTATCACTTGCATTTGCGAACTTAATTGGAGATTCGTTTTCGTAATCCTTTAATTCTTGATACCCACCCTCTTGTTTATAATCTCTTACATCTTTTAATATTTTAGTATATGGGTTGGTATTTGAGTATTCTTTAATTTTTTCTGCATTATCATCACCAACAACTTCATCTATTGATTGTGGTCCACCAAATAATCCTTTTCTTGCTTTATCTTTTAAAAGGCCAATTCCTTTTCCTAATGCTTGTTTACCAATAGTTGTTGGGTTACCTCCTCCTGTATCTTTTAAGAATTTACCAACTAAACTACCATTGGGTCCATAACTATCTTGTGTGATAGGTGTCTGTGAATTAGTTTTGGATTTTTTATCACCTCTTAATTCTATTACTTTATCAGATACTTTAGATGGAATTAATGCAGATGGAATTCCTAATTTATCATTTACAAAGTTTCTTGCTTGAGTTATTTTACCACCTATTAATCCCCCACCACCTTCGGACCCGAAAGGGTCTGTAGCATTTTCTTTGATGGCATCAAGTGTAGGAGTAGTTCTTAATGCAATACGAGTTGCCTCGTTACCATATATTAAAGGATTGTTTAATTCAACTAATGATTTGATTCTAATACCACTTATTTCTTGTTCTATAAAAGTTTCTTTATCAGATTTTACTTCAGAATAGGATGTACCATATTTGTAAGAGTCATTACTACGAAAAAGTTCCATTATTGTTCTTGCCATAATTTACTCCTAGTTTATTGCACTATCTTGCATTTGCTTATTATCTTCATTACTAAAAATTGTTTTACCAACTACCTGACCGTTCATTTTTATTATATGTCCTTTTTCAAGAGCAGTGGTCATTGCTTTTAACTGATTTAACATTTGTTGTTCTAATGATTCTCCACCTTTTTCTATTGCTGAGGCTTCTTCTGAATTATCACCACCGATTCCTAACATAGATGCTAAAGCTATAATTGGTACAGATATTGCAGCAAGTCCAGCTAACATAAATAATCCTGGTAAACCAACTGCTCCTAAAAATGCTAGTGATGTTCCAAGTAAATACATTGAACCTGCTAACCCAACAACTGCTAATGAGAATAAGGCAAGTTGTCCTACTTTTTCTAAAGTTATTGCTCCCATGATTGATAAAAATCCATCAGTTATTGGTGGAATCATTGATGCAATCCCTTCAAATGCTCCTTTTAAAACATCTCCAAATGCAGATATTGCCGGAGCAGTTAAACTAAGTGCATATGCAAGAGGAATTAATGCCGCACCAAGTAATGCTAAAATACCCAATCCTATTAATATAGGAGCAGCTGCAGCAGATACAGTAGCACCAAATGCAGATAATCCAAGTCCGAATGCTCTTAAACCTGCTCCTGCTATTTTACCGAGTAATCCTATTCCTAACATACCTGGTATTGCTGCTATCATTGCAACCATACCTAACGCAGTTGGTATTAAGTTAAGTGCACCAAAGAGAACTTTGGGATTACCCATAGCTTTTAATCCTTCTGCTAATGATTTTAATCCACCTGAACCTTGTTTGTTTGCCTTAAATCGCATATCAGGTTTACCCATCTTGGTCATAGGACCCATTGTTTTGGGACTTACAAAATTCAAGAGTTTATCTTTTGCTCCCCCTATCGCACTACCTATACCACCAAACATTCTTCCTAATATGCCAGTTCTTTTATTTGCTAATGCCATTAAAGTAAGAATTCCAGCTATTCCTGTTAATACTGCAGGTATAAAACGATTACCAAGATTTGCCATTCCTTCTGACATTGCATCAAAGTTAGAAACTCCTATTGAACTCATATCATTGGCTTTACCTTGATTGGTTGCCATTTTTTTAAATTCTTCAACAGTAACTCCTAACAAGTCTGCAGTTTGTTTCTTTTGGTAGTAATCCATTTGATTGAATGCAGATATTCCACCAAGTTGTCTTAATGTTTCTTGAGTTGCTCCTTTTATATCACCACTATATGCAAGTTCTCTAGCTTTACTTAGGTTAATATTTTTACCTAACATAGCAGAAAGTTCTAATTCTTTAGTTATTGATGATTCAAAATCTAACAGATTATCTGCTATTCCTGATATTTTAGACATTGATACACCAAGTTTTGCTGCATATCCTGCTGCAGCTAATATATTTTTTCCACCATCTTTTCCAAACAATGCAAATTGTTCAGTATTTGCTGCTAAATCAGCCATCAATTGTGATGGTATAAGATTATTTTGATTAGCAAATTGTTGAGTGGTTTTAATCATATTGCTAGCAATATCTTGTGAACCACCATTTAATCCAGCAAAGTTTTGTTGTAATTTAGCAGCATCGGTTGCCGATACTCCTATGTTTTTTGATATTAAGAGTGTATCTGCAAGAACATCATCTGATTGAATATCACCAAACTCTTGAGCTAAAGATGTAATACCTTCAGTAGCATTATCAAAATATAAACTTAGTAATCCAGTTTCAAAGGAAAGATTACCCATTCCTCCACCAACATTACCTATTTCTCTATTAGTTTCTGCAATTTTCCCTGCTAATTTTCCTGCGAAAGCAAAAGCTAATCCTAGAGCTCCAGCAAGGTTAAAGACTTGTTTTACTGCAGATTCTAAAGTTTCTGATAGACCTTGAAACTTTTCTTTCAGTTGTTCACTTGCTTTATCACTTGCCTCTAACGCCTTTTTTTCTTCTTTAGTTGATTTAGAAATATTACCAGCTTCTATATTTTGATTTTTAAGAGATTCAAGTACTTTATCGTTTAGTTTTAATTCTTTTTGAAGATTAGCTATTTTATTATCGATTTCACCTTGTTGAGCTTCTATTTGTATTGTATCTTCAATATTAAGTTCTGATAAATCTCGTGAAAGTGAGAGTACTTCGGATATTCCTTTAGCTTGATTAGGAGTTATTTCGTCTCCTAATGATTTGGCCAAATCATTTGTTTCTTTTTGTTGTTTTTTAAAATCTCGGTAACTATTAGATATTTGACCTATACTTTTTTCTGATGCTGCAAATGTTTTTAAATTATCTTGAAGTACTGATGCAGATTCTTTTTCTAATTTAATCCTTTTCTCATCTAACTTAAGTCTTTCTAATTTATTTTTAGTAAGGCGCATATCATTATCAAGAGTAAATTTAGCTATTTCTTGTTCTTTAGCTTTAATCTCTTTTAATAATCCTAATCTGCTTTTTTCTCCAGCCATTGTTTACCTTGAGTTATTTTATTTTATCTTTACCTAACTTCTGTGCTGCTTTATTGTATTTTTCAATAGATTTTCTTAAGTTTTCTCTATCTTTTGCTAATTTTTCTAAAGAGTCAACGATTTCTTTTGGGAATTTTCTTTTTCTTACCTTACTGATAAACCTATCAGCAGTTCCATCTCTTAAGTTATCAAAGACATCTCCAAAGAAACGAGATAGCATATTTTCATTTATTTTGTTTTTTGACATAATACTGTTTCCTTTTATATAGTTTTATTCTACTATAAATATAATGTAAAAAAAAAGTGAGGATGTTATTTCCTCACTCTTACGTTTGGTCCCTTAGAACCACCTTTTTTATTGGCTTTATCATATTCAGCCTTTTCTTTTGATTTACTATCTACTAATTTTTTGAAATAGAACCTTCTCCAATGAATTGGCATAGTATAAACCTCTGCCCAAGTAAATCCATTACCAAAGTTAACCATTTCCCAAATTTGGCTATGAAGTTGAATTGAGTAATCAGTCGGTAGGGTAAAAAAACCCGGCACCTAATGGTATGTCAAGTGCCTCCTGCTCACCTGTCAAATCTGACGTAAAATTAAATTTTAAATCTAAATCTGGACTAATTTTTTGTACATAGTTTCTTAATGCTCTTGTATCTCTTGCTAATAAATTGTTTTTAACAAAATTATTAATAAATCCTCTATCACTATTACCAGCAATCTCAAGTATCATATATCTTAAACGAGTACTGATTTCACTACCAGCACCATCTCTATCTTTTCTTAATCTTTGTAATGCTTGTATTTCAGATGAAATATCTTTTTCATCTTTATGTGTTAATAATTTAAAAATGATTTTTTTCTTTGCAAGTGGTAAATCAAATTCATATTTATTATCTGAATTTAGAAGATTTTCATCAACTTCTTTTATTTGTATTATTGATAAATCAATATTTGTTTTTTGTTGTTCGCCTGAGAATGGGTCAGTTATTTCTACTTGATAATCTTTACCATATCCTAAAATACGAGTTGCTAAGAGAATAGCATTCTTATCGCCAATACAAATATCATTAATATCTATATTTTCTTCTACTACAACAGATTCAAAGAGTTTATCTAACACCACCCCCTTTCTTATCAAATTTTGGGAAGCAAGTATATCCTCTTCACGAGCTGTCATATACTTAATCTCTACCGTACCCTTTGATAATGGGCTTTCTGGTGAATAAACCTTTCCTTTTGATGGAAGGTCTATAATTTCAGTTGGAAATTCATAATTTGCCATATAACTTTTATTTTAATGTTCGTATATAAATATATAACTTTTAAAAAGTTGAAAAATAAAGACATAAAAAAAGTTCTCACTAAGAGAACTCTTTTCTTTATAAAAATATTTTGGGAGTATTAATATTCTAAAACTGCGTAATCATAAGATAGTGTCAAAGTAATTTCAACAGGATCTGTTGCATTTGACCAATCTAAATCATTAAACACTGCATTATTGATAAATGCACCTTTCATAGTCCATTGTTCAATTTTATCACCAACTGGTCCTAATAGGTAACATTGGATATCTTTCTTATAGAAATCTGCATATCCATCTCTACCTGTTAATGATTCGTGTGATAATCTTACCCATTCCATTACCGCTTGTGCTCCTGAAGGAACGATTGGGTCGTATAGAGTAATCTCTACATCTTGCCATTCGCCTTTTCCTTTAAGTTTTCTCTTAACGTTAATATGGTCAAGCGTAATAGTTTCAAACTGAATTGAAGGTCTATTAGCTGTTTTTATAAGATATGAAGGGATACCATCGATTTCCATGATGAATCTATTCTTCATCTTCGGTTCGAAGTTGGTATAAAACATTTCGTTAAATTCTAATACTTCTGCCATTTTGTTGTTTCTCCTAATTATATTCTACTATAAATATAGTTCTTTTTTATTTTTAATTAATTTATGCTGAGAATGATGCTCCAGTTGGTAAAATATTGAAATCTAACACGATAAATTCAGCAGTTTTTGTTGGTTGTAAGAAAATCTGTCCAGCCAATATATTTCTGTCGATTACATCTGGTGTGTTATTACTTTCATCCATCACCACTCTAAAAGCATACAATCCTTGTCTTTGTTGTATTCCTTCTAAATAAGGATTAACAGTATTTAAGAATCTACTTCTTGTTTGAGAAGTATTTTGTTCGAATACTAAGTATCTTGAAGTTGAAGCGATATACTTCTTAACTTTAATCATTAATCTTCTTACGTTGATTCTATCAAGTGCTGATGCTTTATCTTGTAAAGTTTTTTGTCCAAATGCTACAATACCCTCTCCTGGAAATTGAGCGATTGGATTAATTTTTCCTTCGTATAAAGAATCTCTTTCAGCGTGTGTTAATCTATTCAGTACAGAAACGGCTCCTACGATACCACCTCTGTTTAAACCTGCAGGTGCAAACCATTCTGCTGCGATAGCATCATTTGCTGCATATATTCCTGGCATCAATACTGATGGTGGAACTGCGGTTAATTTATTAGTGTTTCTGTCGATTGTTTTAACCCATGGGTAATAAGTACCAACATAGTTAGAATCAACTGCCTCACCTTGTGAAATTGCTTCAGCGATAGTATCTGCACCATCGTTAGCATCTCCAATAAAGAATGCATCTTCTCTTGCTTCTACCATATCAACTACTTTATCAAATACATAAGAATGTAATCTTCTAACTACACCTGGTGCAGATACTAAGTTGATATCGAAATCATCTGGATTAGATACTGAGTTTATTGCTTTTACATATGCAACTGAACCTTTTGCAGTTGAATTCTGTAAATTAAATCCTTGCGAGTTTCCAGCACCCCAATCAGAATCGCCATATTTAGCTTTTTTAACTGTTGCTGATACTCCATCAAATCCACCTTGGAATCCTACGATAAATTGTCTCTTGTTAATTATTGTAGCAGTATCAGATGTTGATAATGTATATGCAAAGTTTTTACTTGCAACTACACCACCTACGATTGCATTTATTGCTCCATCGAATGAGAAAGAAGTGTTACCACCTACTGATGCATTATTAGGTATTGGTGCTAAGTAATTATTGTTGTCAATTTTAACAACTGCAGATTCTAAATCAATACCACTATACTCAGCTGATTTGGAACCATTGTTATTTTCTGAACCTGTTGCAAATATTACCGCAGGTATCATAGATTCAGTTCCAGCAGCTCCAACATAAATTGGGTTTGTATATGCTCCATGTCCAAATGGTGCCGCAGTTATTGGGAATAATCCCTCTTCTACACATTCTACTCTAACAAATTTTGAATAGTTTCTATAATCACCATTTTCAGTTTGTTTTCCATTTGCATCAATTGATATGTTTCTATCACCAATTCTTTTCTTGATATAATTTGGTGATGCAGGGTCTAAATTTACATTAGCAAATGTTTCAAGAACATTAGTTCTTTTATTAGTATCACCATGTTTTCTAACTGAAATTGAGAAAGTTGCATAATCAGTTGCATTTGATGAACCAGCTGCTTTTACATTAAAGATACCTATTTTGTATTCTTTATTGTAATTAGCACCATCACCTAAAGTAGCAAATCTAAATAAATTATGTCTTTCACCAGAAATTAATTGTGATTGTATATAAGGAGTTTCTGCATGTGAAATAGAACCATCTCCATTACTTCCAGAGAATGATTGAGTTGCACCTTTAATTGATACTACTTGTGAACCACTATCTGACATGTAAGTTGTTTGGTCTGTTGCTGCTTTTTCAAAGTATTTGTAAGCATATCCATTTTTTGAACCTCTTGGGTTACTTCCAAATACATCTGATAAATCATTTCCTGCACTTGGTAGTACAGATGCTGATATACCAGCTCCTATTTGTGAACCGCTGATTGAGAATACTGATGCACTTGCATTTGATTCTATAACGTTAGATGATGTTGGAAATCCAACACTTTCATCTCCATTATGAGTTGCATTAAGAACTCCAACTATTTCAGTTCCCCCATCAGAGCCGCTAATTGCGATTAAGAAAGGTTCATTATGAGTTTGCCCATCTACGTTACCAACACGAACAATAGTTACTGTTCCTGCTTCTCTTAGATAGTTTTGTACGGTATATCCTGTATAGTATGAACCATCAGGTGTGCCGAATATTTCTTCAAATTCCGATTGGGTGTTAACAACGGTTGGTACGAATGCTGGTCCTTTGTGAAAAGGTCCTATAATAGCTGCTCCGATTTCACCAATCCCTTGTGATAAGAAAGAAAGGTCGTTTTCTCTCGTAAATACCCCAGGTGATACAATTTTTTCTGCCATTTTATTTTACTCCTTGTTATGTTTTTTGTATAATAATACTCTTATATAAGTATTAATATCTTGTAGTAAAGATTATTTTTTAATATCTTTAGTTTCAGATTCTTCTTCTTTTATTTCAGTTGGTATAAATGAATTGGTAGTTGGGTCGTAATTACCATCTCCATATTTTTCATTTAACCCCTTAAAAATATCTTGTTCTAGTTGAACTAAGTTTGAATGTTTTTTTAACAATTCATCTTCAACTTGTGTAACTTCTTCTATTCTTCTTTTCTTTTCAATTTGAATTTGACCAAGTTTTGTAAATACTTCAGCAACATCTTGTCTTAATTGATTTATTTGTGAAACTTCTTCTTTTGTAAACTTAATTGGTTTTGCCATTTTTCTCTATTTTAATTATGGTTTTTGTTTATATATATAAATATATAGTTTTTTATAAAACGATAATTTTTTACGATACAGTAAATGTTAACGTACTACTATATGAACTTATTAATCCATTTGTTCCATATTGTCTTACTCTTGCATATCTTGTACCAGTTCCAATATCGAAATCTCCACCATCAGTTGTAGTTACAACTGTTACTTCAGACCATTGAGTCTGGTCAATTTGAGGTGAACTGAAATCTGAATTATTATCTATCTGTACATCATATACATTATTTGTACCATCTCCACTCCATGAAAGAGTTAATGTACCATTTGTCCAAGCTAATGATGTTGGTGCAGATGGTGCTGATTCATCGGAGTGAGCATTTCCACCTTTATTGTGAGTTATATACCCATTTACTAAATATGTATCATTTTCTTCAACATCAATTGATACAATTTCAACTGTTCTTTCAACAACTTCTATTGAAGTAATATCAATTTCAGTAATTGTACCAGAAATATCTCTGATTAGTTTATCATCATTTGTAATGTTAAACATTTCTTTAAATCTATATTCATCATCACTTGCATCTTTAACTAACATTGGGTGTTCTGATGTTGCAGTTACTTCACCGTCATTAATATCATAATATTTATTTGCGAATGAATAAGTAATACCAACAACTTCTACATCTTTTGAATCTGTACCTAAAGTATCGGTTGACCATTCTAAGAAATCTGATTCATCTGTTCCTAAACTTGTAATTGCATACCCTTGTAGTAAATCTCCTTCTTCTAAATCTCCTACTTCTATAATTGTTCCATCTGCAAGAGTTACTGGTGAATCAATAGTTAAACATAATGCCGCTGAATTTCCATCATAAGAATCTACTGAATAAACAGTTTTGGTTCTTGCAGTATTAAAATTTGTTGCATGGTCATTATATGTATCGTTATACACTACTGAAAGTGTATGTGATTGTGCTCCCATTAATGCAGTTTGAGAACTTCCACCTTGTGGATTCATTGAACCAATCGTAATATCGTTTTGATATCCTGCATTTGCTTCAAGTGATAACCACCCAGCAGTTTGTCCTGCTGAATTATAAGTTGGGTCTACTGACCAAATAAAGTTTCCACCTTTAGATTTTAAATTACTGAATTTATTTCCTTCTGCACCAAATCCAAGTGTATAAGTTTCTGTTGTTGATTCAACTGCGTAAGTAAATCCGGTAATTGAACCAACTGAATCGATTCCCCAACCTGACATTGACACTATCGTTCCAGCAGCTGCATTAAGTGCATTTAATGATATACCACTACCTGTATCTGTTGTTCTTACTGCAGTACCTAGATTTTTTAAACTAAGTGTATCTCCTGATGAAAATGTTGCCATATATGGTTTCCTATATATTATAAATATTAAGTAAGTCTCTTACCCATTGTTCTTTGTTAGTAAAATTTTCTAACATAAATGATTTTATTGTATTAAACCATTTCTGTTTTTCCTCATATGAGGTTTTATCTAACCTTATATAAATATCTTTAAAATCTTTTTTAGATGATGCACGATAAGGATAATTTAATTCTTTACACCAATTTGTATGAATTATTGGTAGTTTTCCATAATCTACTGCCTCAAAAATTCCATAACCAAAAGGTTCATTGTTGAAACATGAATGCGATATACCCCAATTCATATTATAAAAAGTATCTTTAAACTCTGATTTATAGTGATATACTCTTGATTTAGATGTGTCTACTTTTACTCCTTGTTTCCATATTACATTGAATTCTTTTGAATTTGTAAATATATATGATGGTATTGCATCAACATACCTTGGATTCTTTCTACCTTCACATCTTGCAGCAAATCCTAATTTATTTGATTTACTTAGAGGTAAGTTTTTTTTAAATTCGTAAAAGTTTTTAATATTTTTATTTTCATACATAATATCATACAACCCTACCCATATAGAATATGTTGCATATTCATTTATTGTTTTTTCCCAACTTGAATCTAAATAAGGATGCCAAACAAAACTTGAATCATCTCCAAGTTGAGATTTAATAATATGATTTACTGAGTTATGTAATATATTAGAATGAATTTTATGTTTATTTTCTTCTATTACTTTCATTGGAGTATAGTGTCCATGTAATATGTTTATTCTTCTTGCATTTTTACAAAGATTTTCTGCTAATTCAATATCATCACCATGCCAATGGGCTTCTATTGGAAATTTATAATCTTCATGTCCTTTTGGTTTGTTTCTATGAATTAAAAGAATGGGTTTTACATCTAATTTGGGTGCAACCAATTCCATCCATAGATTTACCCAAGTATCAGTACCAGCATTTACCCAAGGGCCGCCACCTGTAGTATAATACACATCATATACCATAAATTTATTTTTTTACAATTATTTTTCCTACAAATGTAGTTGAGAATACAATAGTTACTCTGTTTGCTGAATTTGATGTTACTGATTCTGCTTGTTCTTGTTGTGAAGTTGAAGTATTCCAACATTGTACTATTGGATATTGTTCATTTAAGTTGTGGTCTACTGCATATGAAGATGCTCCACTAACTGTTTCTTTATGAGTAGTTAAATCTGTTATTTGTGAAGAACCACTAACGATTCCACTTGGAACACTTGTAAAATTACCATAATTTAGGTAATATGTTCCATCTTCACCATCTAATAGATTTGAATCGGAAGAAACTCCTTGTACAACGTGTCCACCTTTTGCAACTACTACTCTACCACTTTCAGTTGATGCAAATGTTACAGTTACTTGATTAGTATTTGTTGTTACAATTGAATTTGGTATAAAGTAACCATCATTTTCATCATATACAGTTACAATTACATTTTTAGTACCAAAGTTGTGAGTTACTACTTTAGAAGATACATTTGTAAAAGTATCTGTTACAGTTGCAACTTGGTCTACTGATAATCCAGTTAAATCACTACCATCTCCTTGAAAAGAACCACTAAATGAACCACTAACGGTCATTCCATCTAAATTACTACCACTTATTACACTATCGGCATCTAATTTAGTTTTTACTCTTGCATCTGTATAATAAAGGTTTGTATTTTCAGATAATTGTGAAGTATTAAATCCACTAAGTGATATTTGTGAAGAACCACTAACAGTTCCAGTTGGTAAGTTTGTTACGATATTAGAAACGGTAATTACTTCTGATTCAGAACCTAATTTTCCTAATTTCCAAAAATCATTTGAAGAATCCCATAATAAAGAACCACTTACAGTTGAACTACCAGTTGCATCCTTTACTAAGATACCTCCTGTTGTTTGAGAACCACCATAGTTGAGTTCTAAGGTATTATCTCCTATGTTAACAGTAGTTGAATCAATTGTAGTTGTAGTTCCCTCTACTGAGAGGTTTCCTGAAATCGTTATGTTGTTTGAAAATGTTTTGTTACCTGCTATGGTTTCATTACCGGTGAGGTTAACATATCTTGAATCTAGTGAAGTTGTATAAAAGTAGTAAGTATCTTCTGTGGCTATTTCTCTAATGGAAGGGGTTCCATTATCTTTTTCAAAGTAAATCTTTCCATCGTGGGTGTTGATTGCCAATTCACCTAACTCTAAATTAGATGTTGTTGGTTTCCTGCCCTCGACGGCTGTTCTTTTTAGCTTAATTAACTGTGCCATATATATGACTTACCTTGTTTATATAATTATATACCCCTAATAAATACAAAACCTTTATATAAAGATATATATGTATTTATTAGATTATTAAAATTTGAACCGCTAACTAAACCTCTTATTTAAGAAAGTTTACTCTTTAATTCATCAATTTGTTTTTGTTGGTCTTTAACTGCTTCGATAAGTAAACCGGTAAGTTTAGCGTAATCTACACCCTTAAATCCATTATCTCTATCAGTAACTAACTGAGGAAGAACTTTCTCAACATCTTGTGCAATTACACCAACATTTGGTAATGATTGTTGTAATTCATCTGCATTTGAGTTCCAATCCCATGTTACACCTTTTAATGATTGTACTTTTTCAATTGGATTAGAAATAAGTTCTATGTTATCTTTTAATCTTTCATCCGAAGAAGCGAATGCTACAACATCACCACCTACGTTTAATGCTCCACTAATACCAACACCACCATCTACAATCAATGCTCCAGTTGTTTTGGTTGTTGATGCAGTTGCATCATCTATTCTAAGTGTTCCGAATGTTACATCATCACCACTACCTACACCTAAGTTTGTTCTAGCAGTTCCTGCATTTGATACATCAGATAAATTACTTGTTTTAGTTAATTTAGTTCCTAATGCCGTTGTAAGAGTAGAAGCATAAGAAGCATCATCATCAATTGCTGCTGCTAATTCATTAAGTGTATCTAATGTTCCAGGTGCTCCACCGATTAAATCAGTAAGTTCAGTTTGAACATAAGCAGTTGTTGCAATTCTAGTAGAATTGTTATTTGCCGCTTGTGTTACTGCAGTTGAATTACCTGTCAATGCTGCTGCTGAGAACATTGTTGCCTTAGATTCGTTTGTTACATTTCCTAAACCTAAATTAGCTGCGGTTAGTGTTCTTGTTGCAACAGAAGCGTTTGCATCTGTTACTAAACCACTTGTATTAGTTGTTATATTAATATCTAAATCAGATATTACAGTTGCTCCACTTAATGCATTTGTATCGATATCTATATCATCACCAGCTAAGTTAGTTGGTAATACATAATTGTTTGCCGATGCAGCAATACCATCTAATTTATTTTTTAGGGCAGTTGTAAAGTTGTTATCTGTTTGAGATGTTACAACAAAATCAAGATTACCATTAGTATCATCATAACCAACAGATATACCAGTTTCTGTACCATCTAACATACCACCTACGAAATCTTCAACTTGTTCTTGTGTTAGTTGTGTGTTTGTGTTTGTTGTATATGAAGGTGTACCGAATGTTCCATCATGTTTTAAGAATTCTCCACTTGAACCAGCTGATGGTACAAAGTTTCCATTTCCAGTTCCAACTAAACTTCTTATTTCAGCTGCAGTTTGGTCAGCAGTTGCTGAAGATTCAATACCATCTAATTTATTATGATGAGTAGTACTCATTAAACCAGCTATAGTACCAGTTGCTTCTCCAATAACTACATCATCACCATCTGATGAATGAATTGTTATTTGTCCTGTTGCAGTTGTTTTAGATAAATCTGTACTTACGTTTGTTACTTTAGCGGTGTTTGCAGTAATTGCTGATGCTTGTCCACCACTTATAGTTGTTACTGAACTTGCTAAATAATCAGATGAATCAAAAGATTTAACTTGTGATAAGTTAGTTACCTCACTATCCATTAATGCACCTGCTGAAGTTACATCCGAAGTTGTTGTTGTGTTTGTATTTGTTGTATATGATGGTAATCCAAATGTTCCATCATGTTTTAAGAAATGTCCACTTGTTCCAGCAGATGGTACAATACCACTATTACCAGTTCCTAATAAAGTTCTTATTTCTGATGCTGATTGGTCAGCAGTTGCTGAAGATTCGATACCATCTAATTTATTTTTTAGAGTAGTTGTAAAGTTTTGTTGAGTTAATCCACCAGCACCTACGGTTGCTAAATCACTTGTTAAAGCAATTGTACCAGTTGCGTTTGGTAGAGTTAATGTTCTATCAGCACTTAATGTACCAGCTAATAAGGTTGCTTCGTGTTCATCAGCAACACTTCCTTCGAATACAATTCCATTTGAAGTGGTAAGTGTTGTAACATTTTCTGTTGTTGTTGTTCCAGTTACTACTAAATCACCTGGTATAGTAATTGTATCTGAACCATCACCTATATTTGCAGCACCACCTAATGAAGCGTTTAATGAAGATTTTACATTTGCCGTATCTGTTACATCTGCTCCGGCTTCAATTGCATTTAATTTAGTTTTATCACCATCTGCAAATGCACCTTCTGATGGTTTAACTTGTAGTGTTGAGATTGTTACACCCTTGATACCTGTTAAATCGGTTACCTCACTATCCATTAATGCTCCTGCTGAAGTTACATTAGTTGCATCTGTTACATCTGCACCAGTTTCTATACCATCTAATTTATCGTGATGAGTAGTACTCATTAAACCAGCGATACTTGTTGTTGCTTCTCCAATTACTACATTATCTCCATCTGAAGAATTTATTGTAATTTGAGCTGCTGCAGTTGTTTTAGATAAATCAGTACTTACGTTTGTTACTTTCGCAGTATTCGCAGTAATTGCTGATGCTTGTCCACCACTTATAGTTGTTGTTGAACTTGCTAAATAATCAGATGAGTCAAATGCTTTAACTTGTGATAAGTTAGTTACTTCACTATCCATTAATGCTCCAGCTGCAGTTACGTTTGTAGCATCTGTTACATCTGCACTTTCTTCAATAGTTCCAAGTTTTGTACTTGCAGAACTATTATAACTGATTTTAGCAGTATTTGCATCTATCTCATCAAATAATGATGGAGATAAAAGACCAGATACTGATGTTGTAGCAATTGGTATAATTGCATTAGTACCATCCGAAGATGTAATTGTTCTTGCTCCAGTCGTACCACTAATACCTAAATTTGTTGTTACGTTTGTTACTTTAGCGGTGTTTGCAGTAATTGCTGATGCTTGTCCACCACTTATAGTTGTTGTATTACCCGCTAAAGCAGTTGATGAACTTGTACCTAATTGTAAAGTTGTTACTGAACCACCAAG
>Ga0209634_1000807_pt1 | contig 23684 bp, 22 predicted proteins | sample LinPmetageLP40_FD_184043 | JGI IMG/M metagenome (GOLD analysis project Ga0209634, IMG submission 184043) | Marine viral communities from the Pacific Ocean - LP-40 (SPAdes) (version 2) | ecosystem: Environmental > Aquatic > Marine > Oceanic | place: Pacific Ocean | collected 2010-08-26 | reverse complement strand
GTCCACTATAAGGATTCATACCTGTTTCATATGGAATTTCAACTTGTACACCTTCAAAGGGTTTTGCATAACGTGTTTTCATAACTTTACAAGCCGCTCTAATACCATGTACTTGTGAAGTTTTAACACCGTCAGCATCAACTTTAAGTTTAAGTTTCTTCATTGCAACAACAATACTACTTGCATATACAAAACCTTGTCCACCTGATATCTTATCATCTGGATCAAACATGTCCTGCGACTGATATGTATGGTTAGTTGCTACTAGCCCTACATTGTAACTACCAAACATGTTTACACAGTTAGTAACAAGTGCTTTAAGTGCCTTAGCCTTACGACCCATATCACCTTTCATGTCACCTGCATCAAACTGATTTAATTCTGTTGGTGTCATCATCATACCTAATGAGTCAATCACAAATAGTACTTTAGGACGATCTGATTCGTCTGTTGCTTTATAGTCTTTCATAAAAGTTGATACTGTCTTTGCAACATCATCTAACATTGCCATATTAAGTTTAAGAAGTTTCTCGTCACTTGTATCAACTTTTAATGCTTGTAGCCACGATTCATCAAGTGCATTTTCACTATCAATCAGTACTACAAATATTCCTTGATCCTGTGCGGCTTTAATAATATTACCGCTGGCAATATAACTTTTACCTGCACCACTTTCTCCAGCAAATACTGTAACCTTACCAAGAGGAACACCCTTGTGGAAGTCACCACTTACTAGATAGTTTAATGCATAGTTTCCAGTACTAATCCAATCTGTTGGATCGTTAAAACCAATAGATAATCCATCAATACTTTTTGTTATATCTTTTCTAAATTTACTTACGTCGAATGGTCGTGCCATTTATCTAATCTCCAGTCATTGAAAAGTAGGGGGCTGTAACCCCCCACTATATGTTACTTGTTGCTTTGACGTGATCTGATCATTGCAAGAATGTCTTCAGCACGTTGATTTCCACCTTCTTCGGCTACTGGTGCAGTTGCACCCATTTCAGCCGGAGTTGCTATTGGAGCCGGTTGCATAACAGTTTCAGCAACTGGTTGAGCGATCGGAGCAGGAGACGATTCTGCTACCGGTGCCACCGGTGCTGCTGTTGCAACTGGAGTAGGTGTTGGAGCAGATGAGCTGTCTGGCTTAGCCATTCCAGCAGGACGATAGTATGATGCATACTTGTCCGGATCATATGCTTTTCCATCTACACTATCTTCAAACATTTGTTTAATAATAGCCAGTTCTGTTTCAGATGGTTTCTTTGGCAAGAAGTCATTCAAATCAAACAGTCCGTTTGTATCTACTGCTGACTGCTCTTCTTCAGTAATTGCAGTCTCTTTACGAGCCCAGTTACTTGTTGAGTAGTCTGCATAGCCACCTTTTGATGTCTTTACAACACGGAAGTCTAAACCTTTTGAGTAATCAGTTGGCATTTCTTCCATATCCGGGTCCATTAAACTTGCTTTAATAATATTAAACAGTTGTGGTCCCATAATGAATCTACGAACTGGATTCTCAGGAGATGTTTCTTCTAGTGGATTGTCACGAACAAAACCTTGGAATAAGTAAGATTTCTTTTTCCAGTACTTTCTACCCATATCTTCTAAAGAACTATCTTTAAACCATGGACGTACTTCTGCAAGGATTGGGCAAGAACCAGTTGGTCCCCACATTTCCATACATGGTACTTGTACTACTGTAGTTTTTGTTTCGTTATCACCTACAATACCTTGAAATGGTAAACGAATCATTGCTCGCTCTACCCAAAAGAATGTATTGTTAGGGTTTGAGTCTGGAAGGAAACGAATAGTGGCTGTTTCGCCTTCGTTAATATTCCAGTGTGGATAAATGGCGTTGTCGCCATATGAGTTGGAGTTTCCGTTTGAACGGGTTTCTTGTGCTTGTAATTTTGCACGGATTTCTGCTAGTGATGCCATAATAATTTGCCTCTTTCTGTTTAGCCATAATGGTCGTTTGTTTTAATGCCTCGATAGCACATACAAGATCTACTTGTACTGCTAACAATTATATTTACCTTTGTGATAAAAGTCAACCACTTTTTTTAAAGTAAGCATAATGTCTTGTTCTCTAAGCATGTACTTAATATAACACAGTATATTAGTAAAGGTCAAGAGAAATCTGCATTTTTTTTGCATATAGTAGCGAATTATATACAAAAGGTAAGCAGACAACCTCTGACGCCTGTCGCTGTAACAGCGGTCCTAAGCGTTTTACTTTAATCCGGCTAAGCCGAGTATTCTATCTATTTCTGATTGGTAATTAATATCTTCATTTTTTACTGCAAGATCATCGTCACCGTCACCATCTAAATCTACCATAATCCAGTTTTCACCTTTTGGATCTTGACTATCATGTTGACAATCTGTAGTTGGCTCGCCTAACATATCACCACAATCTTTACATTTTAGGCTACATGCTTCGTTAATACTTTCGTCCATTGACTCACCAATATCATACATAAACAACTTGCCGTATATGTCTGGATGGTCTTGCTTGATTGCAGTTTTTAGTTCTCTCATAAACTCTTCTCTTGCAACAGTATCACTTGGACCTGAATCTGCAAGGTCAACAATGTCATGACCATCAGCATCACCTTGTTTCATAAGTCTTTTAATTGCATCAATCTTGTCTTCTAGATCATCAATGTTTACATAACTTACAATATCATCATCCATGTTAAACACATCAACTTGTATTTGTCTTGGATCTGTTACACCTTTAGCTCTTACTTCTTTTTCTAATTCATTGTAAGTATTATTCCACTCGCTCGCATCTGCTTCATATGAGGATAACATTTTTTCAATTGCCGGCTTAACCATATCAAGTGTTACACCATCTCTATCGATATCTGATAATTCTTCTTCACGACCAGTGTTAGTAATTTCTTCTGAATCTTCGTCTACTTTGTCTTCTTTTTTAGGAAGTTTATCTTTAATTAGACCTGCAATCTTCAGCATAGTTTCAAGTTCTTTATCACCTAGTGCGTTTTTCTGACTTTGTAAATCTGCTTCTGCTTTTTTAAGTGATTGTCCTAAATCTTCATCTACTTCTACTACTTTTTCATCCATTAGTCCAAGCTCGTCTAGCTCATCACTTATATACTGTACTGGATCTCCATCAGTAGCATGAACTGTACCATACGGCATATCTTCTGAATAGTAATCAAATAAATCCATATACAAATCAGTATCGTATACTGACATTAAATCACCACTCATTTGCATCTTTTTAGTTTCTGCAGGATGTTTTTTTAAGATTTCTATAACGTTGTTTTTGTCAATGTTCATACTTTGTACTCCTGGATAGTCAGTATCATCTTCGTTAACTGAACCATCATTATAATCAACGGCTACCATTGCTCTTTTTAATAACTGTTCGTCAATATCATAACGTTGAATATTTGCTAATATCCATTTTTGTATAATTGGTCTTCCATCTGCATTTGGATCTTCATCACTTAAATCTCCAAGATCGTCATATAACTCATCATCACCTACAATGTTGCCTAATGCATTACTGGCATTTTGTGCATCTGGTCCAACCGGTAAAGGATTTAGCATTAATTTTTCAAGTGCTTCAATTGCCTCTGCTGTATCTGGAATTGCCCAAGTACCTTCAATTAGATTGTTAGCCCAACTCTCTAATTGCTCGTCTTCAGTTTTTAATTTTTTCTTTTCTTTTGGCTCTGACATCTTAACATTACCTTTAAGATACTTTAGTGCAAGACCCATTGCCGCGTTGTACTGCTTTGCATTGTCAGTGTCAAGATTACCTAGTGCATTAGCAAGTTCACTATCTACAGCATTTAGCTCTAAATAGTCAATTATTTTCATAACTATGCTTCTATTCTTTTGGTCTTTTTCTTGTCCACTGCTTTTAACTATTTCAAGTTCTGCATTAAGTTCTGCTTGTGCTCCTGGATTATTTTGTACTTCGATATCATCTGAAGATTTTGCAAACTTTATTAAATCACTTGCTCTGTTGGCAATTTTTGCATCTTGCTCTTTTTCAAAGTCATCATAATCTTTATCTGCTTGTGATACAGCCTGCTCTGCTTCGGCTACTGTGTCTTCGATTTGTTTCTCATTCATTGCTTTAATTCCTTGGGCTAAACTTGGTAAAACAGAATCCACAATATTGTCTCTTTCGATGCGAATTAGTTTACTACGAATATTATCTAAGTCGGCTTGTTCGATAGTAGACTCTGTGGGTTCGTATTGCCCTACATAAGACTTGTATCCTTTTGGACCTGATAATGTTTTTAATGTTGCAACTAAACCGGTTGCACGTTCTCTTGCTTGTTCAATAATACTTTGTGCTTCATCTTGCTCTGCGAAATTATCAGCACGTCTAAATGCTTTTACAAACTTTTTAAGATCAATAACTTCTTGATTCATTTCATGTATGTGTTGTCCAAGTTCATCTATTTGAGCACCACCTTGATTAACATGTTGTGCCATTGCTCTTGCACCTGCTAAAAATCTAAAAGGAAACTTTGTACGCTCTTTTGCAGTATTTTCAATAAACAAACTGTGTATTTGTCTTGTTCGTGAACCACGTTTTTCTTCATCAACTGGTTTAGAGTGCTTAATAACTAAACGTACTTCACCAATATTTTGATAACTGGTTTTAAGACTTCCGTGTAGTTTACTCTCAGTAACATCTTCAACTGTATCACTTGTATCGTTTGTTTTAATATAAGCATAGTCTTTTTTATCTAACTGTTGCTTACCAATATTTCTAACATCAAAACCCATTAAGTTTCTTTTTGCAAAATATCTTAATTCTTTTAAAAATGAGTACCAATCTCTTTTGTCGTCATAACGCATGTCTTCAGTAATGTTATTGTTGTAATATACAACTAGTGCATCTGGATCAACAATGTTAACTGTAACACTTCCATAACTCTTTCCACTGCCTGTGTACTCAAGTGTAAAAATTCTACCTGCTTCTGTTTCGATAGTACTTTGTGCCTGTTCGTTTGCAATAGTTAACTTGTCAAACTTCTTGGCTAATATACTGCTTAAATCTGTCGCTATTTTATTGTGTATTTGCATAAAGTTATTTATCCGAATTGTTTGTTCTTGCTTTGGTTAAAATAGCCAGATCTTGTTGTATGAGAACAGGAATCGGAGTACTATGTCCGCCGTAACACGGATGACTGTACAACCATTCTTCGTGCAATCTGCACTGGTTTAACCTATTGTGTATCTTACACAATAATCTTCCACTAGAATGTTTATGTATCCACATTCTAGCCACATAATTTTCTAAAGACGTAATATTGCTTGTGCCTTTCCAGTACTGTATGTCTATACTTTGCTTTCGCCAGTAAGACTTACTCCATGGACAAACACTAACAATTGAAGCAAAATACTCGCTCCAATCTATATTACTTTCTTTTGCCGCCTTTTCCGCCACGTTTTGCCATTTTAAGACTCCTTTGTTATACAAATATTTATCCTACATCAGTATAAATGGCATAGGTTCTATTATATCATCAAGGTGATCTTTCATACGTTCTTCAATACTAGCATCATAATTACGAACTACATTTGTCATTCTTATTGCTAGTAATAAACTCATTACTAAATCATCTTTTTCTCCAGGCTTTGCACTATAACTATTTCCAGTTGCAACAAAGCATTTCATTTCACTAATAAGATTTTTACTATTAAGATTAAGTCGTTTAGTTTCTATTAGTGATTTCATTTTTGCACAAGCAGATAACTTGCTTCTGTGAGTTGTGTTAAATCCTTTACGGAATCTCTTTGCATTTCCATGCGATCTTGGTTCACTTAAAAATACTCCAGGTATATTTTCTTCTCCAATTTCAGCAATACTAACAAGTGCAGCCTCTCCTAGTGTATTGTTTTCAACACTATAATATACGTCATTTGGCTCACCAATACATTCAGCCAAGTATCCACATATCTCTCGCATAATTGCTACTTGTTGTACTATTGGTGTTTTATTGTGCATCCATTCGGCTACTTGTACTAAGTTAGGCAATTCTAGTATCTGTATTGCACTATTGTCTCCTCCGGTTCCTAAACTAGGATCTAGTGCAACCATATAAGTTTGTCCTTTAACTGGCTTCTTGTACCAACGTACTTGTCCTTGCTTTTCAATTGGATCTGTACCATCAAGTTCTGCTAGTCTAACTGGATTAATTAATGTTTCTTCATAAATGATAGGTTCGCATTCCATTTCACGTCTAAAACGTTCATCGCCAATTCTACCACGTTCTTCTATTGCCCATTGCTCATCTCTGTCTGGGTGCTCTTGCCATAGGCATTTATAAGGAGCAAACCCGTTTGTTCCTGCATCACTCTCGTTACCGTACTCATCAACATTATCGTTTGCTTGTGTCCATAATAGCCAAAACTGATCTTCATCACTGTTAGGTGTACTTGTAATAATTGCACTACCACCTGTTGCTAGTGTAGGAGATATTGATGTCCAAAATTCTGTAGCAATAGTATTACGAACAAATGCAAACTCATCACAGTATAGTAATGTAATACTCATACCTCTTCCTGTGTTATCAGTTGTTGCTTGTGCTACAATTCTACTTCCGTTTTCAAATTCAATTGAACCTTTGTTGTAGTTAGTAACACCTGCTCTAATATGATCTGGACAAAGTTCATATGCGTATCTAATACGTTGCATAATTTCTTGAGCACCACTAAATTTATGTGCCGCAATCAAAATAGTACTATCTGCTATAAACATTGCATGCCATAACAAGTAACCTGCGGCAGTAGTAGTCTTACCCATCTGCCGGCTCAGTAAGTTAATACTAAAACGATTATTGTGATAACTATTAACAAGAGTCTTCTGAAAAGGAAAAGGCTTGTACAACATTTTTCCTTGGACAGGATGTTGTATGTGAAAATAATTTGACATAAAATAGTTAGGACCATTATCAGTGTTTGCACACTTTATAAATTCTTCTAATTGTCCTTCAGAAAACTTTTGGGTTTTGTGGGCTCTTTTTACTAAAACCCCATCTAAACTCTTGCTCATTTGCTTCTCTCATTGTATAATGTATACATATTATAACTTATTTATCGGTAAAAATTGTGAGTGATTGTTTAGTACTAAATGGTAATTATCAACCGTTAAGTTTACTACCATTAAGTGTAGTAGGCTGGCAACAGGCTGTTAAATTATATTTCTTAGATCGTGTTAGAATTATTGAAACATATGATGACTGGGAAGTACACAGTCCTAATATGGATTTTAAAGTACCTGCTCTTGTAGCATTACGAAAATACTACCCTGTAAAAAAACAAATAAGATTTACTCGTTATAATTTGTTTTTACGTGACATGTATCAGTGTCAATATTGTGCTGATACTTTTCCTACTACTGAATTAACTGTTGACCATGTACTTCCACTAAGCAAAGGTGGAAAAACAAATTGGCAAAATTGTGTTAGTGCTTGTAAAAAATGTAATACAAAAAAAGGCAATACTGTTGGGCAAATGATTCCTATCAGGAAAACGTTTACGCCAGATTACTTTAACTTATCTAGTATTAGACGCACTCGTCCATTTACTGTACGACACAGTAGTTGGTTAGAATATATTGGAAATATAGATGACTTTAAGTTTAGTAAGGATTCTCACCAGTAAGGTGTGTTTGTGCAAACCATAATTTAAACCATTCTGGTGTTCCTGGTTTAATATTTTTCTTCTTCATATGTTTAGATTTTTTATCTCCCACATAAGAGAGATTCTCACTATAAGGGGTCAAACCTTTATACGATTCAACCCCTGCTAGTTTTTTTAAATTTTTTAACTCTTGTTCAAAAGTCATTTTACTTCGACATAAGTGCCTGTAGTTGGTCTGCCAATTTTGCTGCCAGTGGGTTATCCCCCGGACCCTCTTTTCTAGTGTGGGCTTTTGGCCCGTTTAGTCCTCCGGACAATTTGTTTAATTGCATATCCGCATCCATATAATCTTCGTCTGGTGAATTAGAATACTCATCCAGTGCTTTCGCTGCCTGTGTATCTGCCTGTAAGCCCGCTAAGGACATAAGTGATGCTAAGTCATCGACTGCAACTTCTACTGTTTCTTGTACGTCTGCTTCTTCTACTTCTTTGGATTCTAAAACGCCATCTTCTAACTGATCTGCAACATCATATAGTTCGTCTGCTATTTGCTTCAGTGTTGCATAGTCTAATTTGCTTATCATGACATCTAGGTCTTCATATTTTTGAAACATTTCAGTATACATAGGAGCATTATTGTCTAAGTACTCAAGTGCCGCATCATCGTATTTTCCTACATATTCATAAACTGAATCATATGCATGTTTTACTGCCTTACCCGCTGCTTCTTTATTATTTTCAGCAATTGGCTCTTCAGATGCTTCATCAACAACTTCTTCTGTTGCTACTTCAGTTGCTACTTCAGTTGTTTCATCCATTCCGTTTGGCATATCGTGGTTTCTACGGAAGTCTGCTACAAAATCTCTAATAGTGTCGCCGTCCATATAACGAACTAGCTCTGCAAATATTGGATGATCTGGATCACAACCTAAGTCATCACATAAGTCCATAATTGGATCAGCGGCAGTACCTACTGCTTCTGTTTCAACAGATTCATTTGCTTCTTTAGAATCGTCCCAAAATTTGCCGGCTTCTTCGTCACTGCCAAATGTTTTTGAATGCATGTCAATAAAATCTTTTCTTGAGTTATCTTGTGCTTCAATATCTAAATCAGACATTCTACTTTCAGATACATCTTTTTCCATGCCTGAATATTTTAATAAGGTTTCTAAATCCATGTTATTTTCCTGCTTTTTCTTTTTTGGCTATTTCTACTTCCGGAGTACCACGCTCTAATTCTTTAAGCATGTTCTCGTTATATTTGTCACCAAATGTTGGGTCATCTTTACTATCTTCATATTCGCTATCGAGTAAAGGCTCATATTCTTTTTCTTTAGTATTAGCCGCTTCTTCACGTGCAATTTCTTCCGGGTGCTCAGCGTTAATAACAACTAAGTGCGACCCTGAAAGTCCAGCATATTCAGATAATTCATTTCTTAATATTTCAGAAGTACAAGGATAATTTATACTAACATCAATCATACTAACTTCTGAGTTTTTTAATGTTTGGAAATCCATTGGATGTTCCTGAATAGGTGTTGTTTTTGGCTTACTCATGTCAGTTACACTGTACTTGCCAAGTGCCATTTCAATCCTATCAATTTGCTGATCTTCAAGAGTGCCGGCATATTTTATACGGAATTTGTATTCTTTTTTACTTTCCGTTAAGTATTGTTGAAATGTTTTCATTTTATCCAGACCTCTATGTAATATAAGTTATTTATCGTTTTTCATTAGTTTCTCTAGTAAAGCATTTCTGTCTAAAACCACTGCATCACCGTCAGAATCGCTGGTTCCGTCATTCTTTGCTTGTACTTGATCAATTCTTGCTTTCTTTAATTGCAAGTCAATCATTTTTAACTTTCTGTCAATCTTTGCGCCTTTGGCGTTTAGTGCAGTATCCAACATACGAGCCGCAGTACTAAAAATATCCCCGGCATATCTTGCTTCTACGTTCATGCCTAAGTCCATTAAATCTTTAAATGTATCTTTGGCAGTATCTGCAATCTCGTCCATTTCGCCATCACTTGCTTCGAGGTTTTCAACCATTGGAAGAGCGGCATCAATTTTGTCTGCTTTACTCATTGCATTTTGATAAGTTTCTGCGTCAGGCACAGGAATAACGTCTTGTTGTTCTGTAACTACGTCTGTTTCAACTTTATCAACAGGTGCTAAGTTTAATAAATCTTCTAATTTTTTTGTCATATAATTACTTACCTTGCTTTACCTTTATGAAAAATATCTTCTTCTGTTACAACTCTAAACTTAATACTTTGTTGTTTACACCATCTACTAGCGGCTTCCCATTTAGCCATATTAACAACTACACGAGCTTGAGCCATTTGACTTTTGCCTGCACTTTCCATTGTTGTTTCTTTTTTTGGCTTTACTTCAATGAGTTCTGCACTTTGTCTGCCATTTTTATCTGAGTATACAACTAAAAAGTCTGGAAGATATATTGATGCTTTTCCTGTAAGGGGGTTTTTGTATGGTATCTTTACACTTTCGCTTGACCATTGTGTTATGCCTGGATGATTATCACAGAATTGCATAAATGCCCATTCCCAACTACTACGATAAGTTGGTGTTCTTAATCCAACATACTTTTCTGGAAATTTTAAAGTAAATTTACCTTGTGCAAATTTTGCCATAGGCTTAACTTAATATGTTGCGAGCAACTAAGTTATTTGGAGTTTGGCTCTTGTTAAATCCTAGCATACTTGTATCATTGCGTGTTTGATTAAGTAAACTAATAATACTTTGTTGTATATCGTTTAATCCGTATTCTCTTAATTCATCAATAATTATCATTGGAGAATTAGAAGTGTTAGTAGCAATACTGATTACTGTGTCTGTTAAACTATTTGCAATCTCATTGTTTCCTTCAGTTTTTTCTAAAAAGAAACCTAATACTGCGTCATACTCACCTGAAGTAACTGTAACATTTTCGTTGGTATTATACGAGTCAAAAACATCTGTTTCTGTTACTGTTGTTGAATTTGATGGTAAATTAGCCATTTATACCTCTTATGTTGCTATTACTGATGGTAAACCTTTAGTTACTTTTGTAACTCCTTTAGGACTTGCACTAAGATTTTTACCAAATGCTTTTCCTAGTTCGCCTTTAAATGATCCAGGTCCGCTACCACTCATAAAGTTTTGTGCTTTGCCTAAGTCATTTTGAAAATTAGTTTGAAAGTCTGGATTATCAACAAATCCACTTAAATTACCAAAGGACTTAGGTAACGATCCTGTTACTTTTCCAACTAAACTAAATGCTTGTGAAGACATATCCTCTAATGACTGTAAGTTAAACTTACCAAGTGCGTTTGCTAATGGTTGTTTTAAGTTTGCACCTACCTTAACACCGTTACTTGCTATCTTATTCTGTGAAGGTGGTATAAAGTTACCCGCAACTGTTCCTACTTTAGGTACATTAGGCAACGGATTAGCACCGCCTGTTGATCCCGAACCACTACTTGGAAACTTAAAATCACCAATTGGATTATTTCCTCTAAGTGCGTTTGTTGCCATGCCTGTTAGTTCTGATTTTAGCATACTCTTAAGATTTGCACCTTTAAGATTTTGAGCTCCTCTTAGACCAGTAACAACTGCTCCTGCTATACTTCCACCTGATAAGTCACTGCCTATACTACCTACCGCATCAACTAAACCACCAGGTCCAAATACACTAGTAGTACCTCCACCTTGTGGTGTTAAAGGACTAGCAGCCTTATCATAATGCATTTCACCAAAACCTGCCGGGCCATCGCCGTCTACAAGTCCTGACTTGTACTTAACAGTTTCAAATTTTACAGTCATAGAATTTTCCATTAATCCTTGACTGTCTGCATAGTCATGTCTATCGTGTTCAAAACTTTGAATTATAGGATTGACTAGCCAGTATTCTGTATACTTCTTTTGGTAGATACTATAAATTTTTATGTGACTAAAAAACTGTCCACTGTTACGATCTAGTCCCCAGTTTCTTGCACCATTTGGCATCTTTGTATATGTGTCTTTTAGAGAATAAGTTCCGCCACTTTCATAGTTTGGATCGTTATTATAAAAGGCATAATAAGCATACCACATGTTACGAATTATGTCACTGTTGTCATCGTGAAATGTTAAACGTACAGGGTCGTAGTTTATTTTATTATATGTATAACGCTTTCTGTTATACTGATTGTGTTCTTGTAACTCATAGGAATATTTAGGCAAATCTACGTTTTTTACGAGAAAACTTGCCTCTAATTGCTCACTTCCTGCAAAGTTAAAACCTAGTCCCGGATTAATGCCAAAAGTACAATGGAATAAAAATCTATGCTTAGGAGCAAGACGATAGTTTCCATCAACAAATGTTTTAGACGCATGTTTATAATCGCGTACATTATCACCGGTAGAAAGAGCAGTTAGAAAAGAGTTTAGTATGGCCATGTTAGTATCCTAACTTCTATTAGCCAGTAACAACCTCACCAATTGTTCTTGCCACTGTAGCACCAATTCCAGCACCAATAGGTGTCTGTACTGCATTATCAAATCTAATTGTTAAGGCAATAGTTGCGGCTTCACTACTTGAATAGTTTAAATCACCGTAGTTTACGTTTGAAATAAAGCAACCGTACAATTCCCAAGTTTCAAGTACATTTGGTGCACTTGCTCCGTTACCACCGTCTAATACTTCACAACGTGTGATAAACTTGAAATCAATACCAGATGCTGCACTCGACTGTTCCATCATATCAAACTGCTTTTGTGTTTGCTCACCAACTAATTTTGCAACTTGACCTGATGCATCATCACGTAAGTTAACTGTGGCTGGATCCCAAGTATGTTTACCTTGGATATACACTTTACTGTTATAGATATCAATCGGAACATCTTCAAATGTTACGGCTGGACGAGTAAAATCAATTACTTGTTTTGTTAGTTCGCTACGTGGAGTTGAAACACCAAAGTTTTCAAAACTTACACGGAAGCGATATTTTAATTTTGGCATTAACAGACCTTGAGCCGATGCGGACTGATCCGATGCTAAAGGTACTGTAAACTTGCTTAATGAACTTACTGACATATTTTTTTGCTCCTGTTAGTAGTATTTAGTCACTTTTTTCACTGTATATTACAGGCTCTTAAATAGAGCCTGTATTTTGTATGCGAACTGGAATGTAAATGTATTCAACTGCCTTAACAGGTTCAACTGCAATATCAATATACAATTCGTTACGATCAATTCTATCGTTTGTGTTGTTTGATTCATCACAAACTACTAGGTAATCATATAAGCCTCTTTTTGCAACTAAATCATTCATTAATTGCTCAACTACTTGTTTTACTTCATCTCTTGTTAACTTGTCGTTTGGTTCAAAAACAAACGGCTTAGTAATAACTGCTAATCTTTCACGTACATATGCAACTAAACGTGCAACGTTAATACGATCTAATGCACTTGCAGTTGCTGTGCGTGTTTTGTTACCATAGTTAAGTATTCCATTACCTGGAAAGAATGATATTGGGTTAATACTTTGCTCATATAATGTATCACGTAAACTTTCGCGTACACCAGTTGATACAAACTCACCTGTTACCGTATCTAAGTAACCAAGTCCTGTAGCATTGTCAACTATACCACGTCTTACACCTGCTGGTGCAAACCATGGAAAACTTGCTTCATCTGAACGTATTAATGTTCTTAAAAGCATATGACTTGCTGGAACCATAATACTGTTTCCATCTAAATCAGTTGAAATACCATGTGGGTAAAACACACCCATATATGTATCTGCACTTATTAGTCCATCATCTCCGTTGTCTGTTGCTAAATTACTATTTAACGCCCAGTTCTGAATATTAGTACTGTTTGCCGCTAATCTAAATGGTGTGTCACCAATTATAAAGCCTGTGTTACGTCTGTCATTATTTAATGCAATCATGTTAGCCATTAGCTCTGGATAACCTGGTGTTGCCATTACGTTAAAGTTTCTTTGATCTTCACGTAACTCACCACTTGTATCAATTACTGATTTTAGTTTTTCTACAATAACTTGACGTACTGCGTTTCTGCCCATATAAGGTGAACCATCAGTTTTATTACCTGCAGTACTTATCCATGCATCTGTCTCTGTTGGTAATACTTTACCTGGAAACCTATCTGCGTTAAAGTAATCTCTTCTAAACTCTTTAACATTATAACTACTACGTCTTGTGTTAAACAATAGTGTACCACGTGGGTAAAGTGACTTGCTTGGTGCGTCTAAATCAACTGTATCATTTGTTAATAATGATTTAATTGTTGCTACTGTGCCTGTTACAACATCTGTTGTTGTATCGCCCATATAACGTGCATCAGCAAATAATATACCATCACTACTTGTTTGATCGCCTTTATCAATTGCTACCCATTTGTTTTCACCATCAACTAATTGATAACGTTTAATAAACGGATAATTTTCTAAATCGCTTGTGTCAATCCATAAATCACCTAGTACTAGTGCTGACTTATCGCTTTGCTCTGTTGGAGCACTTGCACCTACAAAAGGTCCATTTGGATTAGTTTGACTTAAATCAAGTCCTCTTGCGTCAACTGTTACGTTCTGGTAACCTTTCCAGTCTGTACCATTGTGTATCATAATATCTACTTCGTTAGTAATATTCTGGTACCACATACGGTTGTTTGCCGGATTTGCAGTAGGTTGTGTTGCGCCTACAACATATGTTAATGCTTGGAAATTACTTACAATAATTTCACCACTTGTAACATCATCTCTTGCATATGAATTTGCGGCAACTATACCAGCATCAGCAATCGGTGTTCCTGTAGTTTCATCTAACTTAACAAATCCACCTAAACTATGCGTAATTGTAATTGCACCAGTATCTTCTAACTTTGCAGTAACATATGGAACAGCCGCTGCATTAAATTCTTGTACAAATAACTCTTTAGTTGTACCACTTAATGTAACTGCTACACTTGATGTTGCTATTGTGTTTTTACCACTTGCAATAATTGTAAAGGCATCACTTGCAGTAAATGTTGGGCTAGTTAAGTTACCTGTAAGTACTGTTTCACCTTTTACTTTACGCTCATATAACTTGTAAGTTATTTCGCCTAATGTTGATTTTTCTGCTAACGCAATTACTTTACCTGTAGCAATGTTTAATCCACCGCCAATAGCATCAACGTCATACATTGCAGCTTCTTCTGATTTGTATAACTTAACACTTTTGTCTGCAAATAAATCTGTTATTGAACTATATGCACTAACATCAATGTCTGCACCTGTGTTAGAACTTGTTGTTTTAATCCAAATACTACCAGTTGGTCTTGATGCAGCATCACCTGAACGCCATTCTGGAATTGCAGTATGTGGATCAATGTTAATTGCTGGAATATAAAATGTTCCTGCTGATATACCAATATCAGTTAATATTGTGCCGGATCCTGAAACAACAATCTTTCCAAGATTTGTAGCGGCAGTTCCAAATAAACGAATGTTTCCTTCGCTACTAATTTGTGCAGTAACACCTGTAACACCAGCGGCATTAATATCTGCTACTGCCTGTGTAGCAGTTGTACTTGTCATTGATATTGCATTACCGTTAATTGTAATAACATGTCCTACTGTTACTGTTGGATTTGTTACTGTGCCTTGTACTGCTGACCATGTGTTGTACCATGAGTTTACACCAACAACTTGCCAACCTGCACTTGTCTTTAAGAAAAGTTTGTTGTTTGTTGTTGTAGTATCAACGGCATAATCGGCTACTGAACCAATATGTGCTTTTGGAATACCAGAGTCCATATCAGTTGTTGCAGTAATTATTACCGGTACTTTGTTAGTAAATGTTTGTGTACTTGAAGACCATTGAAAAATTCCCCATTTAGTTCTTGTAGTGTTAAGCCAGTGTGTTCCGTTAGCCGGGTCACCTGCAGGACGTCCTGCACTTCCTGTTAACTGTCCTAAATCAATGTCTGCACGAACAATATATGCTCTGTTACTAACGCCTAATAAACTGTAGGCTGCCATTAAGCCATGCTCGTTTAATTCATAGCCGTGTAAAGCAGTTCCGCTTGTACTCTGATAATATGATGGTTCACCAAAGGTAGAAACTAGTTCTCTTTGTGAGCCGATTAAATATGCCTTTTCAGCATTTGCTTTTGTAGTTCCACTAGCAGTATTGCCTGTGGTTGGATCTTTTTTGTCTTGGGCGGATGCTATCACCAGCAATGGTACCGTACCAACTGCCGTACTTGCGTACTGTGATTCATCTATAACTTTGACCTCGATACCGGGTGAAATAAGTGCCATTTTATACCTCGCGAATATATAATAATATTTTGTAGTTGTATTTATACTTTTGTGGCAAAAAGTGGTCTATTAGACTCAGATACCACGAACCCTTTAAAGGGCACCGATAAATATTTGTATGGAAAAACGACCTATATGTACTAAATGCAAGAAAAAATTTGCAGCCTTTAACTATCGTAAAGGGGAAAAGGTTTACTATCGCAAAAAATGTGATAGTTGCAATCGTAAGCATAAAGCAGACGGTAAGAAAAGTCCGTGGGCAAAAGCAGGATATAAAAAGAAAACTATTTGTGAGAAGTGTGGATTTAAAAGTAAGTACTACGAACAGATTGAAGTGTACTATGTAGATGGTAATATGATTAATATAAAACACACTAATCTTAAGTCAGTGTGTTTAAACTGTTTAACTGAATTAGGACACGAAGGATGGAACACTAAGCAAGGTGACTTAATACCTGACTTTTAAGATCTTCTAATGTACTATTATTTTTGATAATTGCATCAAATTTATCATCACTTGCGACCCAGGCCCATTCACTTATGTGTACATCTGGAAAAATTACTGCCATTGAGTTATGTTCAGTATAAGTTGCATTGGCTTCGTTTATACCTATAGCAGTTGCATACCACATAGGTTTATTTCCCCTACACACTTGCCAAACTTTTCCATTTAACTCTTTTATTAGGTTAATCTCATTTGAAAAACGTACATCTGGTATTACAAAATTTTTAGTAGGATTTTGTATTAGTTGTTGTTTAACTAAACTTACCCATATACCATCAAAGAATCCACTTCGCATACAATCAGTGCCAAACAACTGAAGAACAAGACGAGGAGTAATATCTTTTCCTGTTTCCTTACTCCAGAATTGATCTTGTGTTTCACGCCATTCTCTGCTATCATCAGTATCTCCTTCAAGCATATCTCTGTTCCAACCAAATACAGTTGCAACTCCGTCTTTTAACTTATCAGCAAAACTAATCTTAGTAAAGTCGTGATCTTGTACTAGCATATCAGCCACAGTTCCTTTACCGCTACCGATGAGACCACATACTCCAATTATCATAAAGTACCTCTTTTAATTTTTAAGGGTTAGCCCATGACCCATGTCATTGGCATTTGTCCGTCAACTAAATTATACAGGTCTGTTTCAAGTTTGTCAAGCTCTGTTTGTGCTTCTACTTTAAGAGCATCACCATTTAAACTTGTTCCACCTTGTGGACCGGCAATAGTTGCAAATTTGGAACGTGCTTCACCGAGCATATACTTACTTCGTGCTAGTGCATAATCATACACCCATGGCTTACAACGTATATCAGTTAACAACGACGTATCTGGTCTAGTATTATACATCCATAACATTACTGTTTCACCATCTGAACGAACGTTTCTAATTATTGTTAACTTTTTAGTAACAGGATTAAAAGTAAAATTAATATATGCTCCAAACATACGTCCGGCCATTTCCTGGTACTGCTTGTAGAAATCGTAAGTAGCAAGGCCACCCATCTTTCCTGCAGTTAGCATATATGTATTCATATACCCTGCTTCAAAAGGTTCAAATACACTTCCTACATTACCTGTTGTGCTACGGAAAACCTGTCTAACATTTTCTACTTCGTTTGGTAATGTGTACTCTGTCTGTCCTGTAACTAATGCTAAAAAACCATAACTTTCTTCAACTGCGTTACTACTTTTTTGGCGATATACATCTAATGCTTTTTGCAAAGACATTTCGTAATGTGCGGCGTCAAGTTCAACATCGACCATACCTCCACCGAGACTAAGTTCAATGTAATCAAAAAGTTTTTGTTTTTCAGTTGTTAAGTCAGACATGTATAGTAATCCTTTATATTACTACTATTTAGTCACTTTCAATAGTATTGTCTGATCATTGATTCGACCATTTAGTTTAGTTTCAGTAGTTTTTATACCATCCATAAACTTCCTTATAAACACTTTGTTACCTTTATTAAAACTTGCTAACTGCTCTAATGGCTTTCTAAGTGTTTTTTGTACACTTTGTTTTTCATCAAAATATAGTATTGTTGTTCCTTTAACTTGCAATGTAGCATGTTCTTGGGCAACGTACTTTCCTAACTTACGGGTTTTAGCATTGTATACCCATAACTCTGTTGATTCAAGTATATCAACAGGATTAATACTTGCAACTTTTAGTGTTGTATCCTCTTTTTGGTACTTTAACCTTGAAACAATTTTATCTTTAGCAACTGGCTTCTTTGTTCTTGTTTGTGTTGCTTTTTGGCTTGTAATAATCATATCACATGCACTTACTATTGCATTGTATATCTCAGCAATTTTCTTTTGTTGCTTTGTTGAAAGATGTGCATATCCTTCAATTAATTGATCATACATATCATCATCTTTTTTCTTAGGTCCTACAAGTTCAGTAAACTCTTGTGCTACTGGCTTAAAATATTCTCTAATAATACGAGCATGATTACCTTTAACTTCTAACTTTCGCAATGAAGAAACTGGATTAAAACTTTTTAGATCAAACTTATCAATGTTATCTAATGCATCATCAACTTCTTGTTCAATCCTTGTTGCATATACCATACTAGCATTTTTTAACTTTTGTTGTATGCTTAATACAGGTGCAACATTTTTTGCTTTTTCTTCTTTTTTAATCTCATCAACTATCAAAGACCCTGCCGCAATCGCTTCTTCAACTTTAGGCTTAAGGTACTCTGTAATAGGTCGCATACTATTCATAGTTCCTGGACATGACTCCCAATACTCGTTATGTGGTTCAAAGTAATCAGGACATCCAGTTAACAGTAACTTGGCATATATTGCAACGGTTGGACTTATCTGTCCTTTTCTAGCACTGGCAATGTCTTTTTTACTGTATTGTTCATGCTTCATCCATTCGTAAATAAAAGGAACAACATCACTTGTTTTATAGTTTTGATAATAAAACTCCACTGCTCGTTGTCTTAGCCTATGAAACTCATATCCAGACAGTTTATCAAAATCAGCAAAACTAGGTCCTGTTAATTTAGCACCTCTTTTAAGTCTCGGTGCACCTTTTACTACTTTTTTCTTAGGCTTTTTAGTAAGTGATTTTGCAGTAGCCATATTATTCTCCTTTGTTTATATTACTATAATACACTGTTTTGTTTGTATGTCAACCTTTATCTTTATATAAATATAGTATAACAAGGATTTCACATGCCCAGACTATCACTATGGAAGCCAGAACGCAACAAAGATTTTACGTTTTTCGACAATAGAATACGTGAAATGTTTACTATTGGCGGAACTGGTATTAATATACACAAGTACTTAGGTCCTGATACATCTAATAATGATGGCAAGGATGCTACACAACCAAATTATGCCAGTCAAAGTGCAACAAATATACAAGATTTGTTGTTTTTAGAAAACCGTGATCGTAAGTACGATTCAAGTATATATCAACTTAGAGGTATTTATAACGTAAGTGATATTGATTTTGATTTAACACAGTTTGGTTTATTCTTACAGAACGATACATTGTTTGTCAGTTTTCATATACAAGATATGGTAAACGCACTTGGAAGAAAACTTATTAACGGTGACGTATTTGAATTACCTCATTTGCGAGACTTTTACCCATTAGATAGTGCATTACCGGCAGCTCTGCGTAGATACTATGTAGTACAAGATGCAAGTAATAGTGCTGAAGGATTTAGTCCAACATGGTATCCACATATTTGGCGTGTTAAGTGTACACCATTAGTTGATAGTCAAGAGTACAAGGATATCTTTGATGATACTGCTAAAAAACAAGATGGTACTGACACTGATAGAACACTAAAAGATTTACTCAGTACATATAAAAAAGAACTTGAAATTAATACCGCTATCATTAGCGAGGCAGAGAACGAAGTTCCAAAGAGTGGTTACAACACTGATAAGTTTTTTGTGGTTCCTACTGAACTAGATGGAACACCAGCAGACGGTGAAGAAACAGAAAGTGCTGATAATACCGGTGTTAAAGCAAGTAGCACACTGGTTACAGTGGATGAAGTTCCAACAACACCAACAAGTAACGGTTATGATGGATACTTAGTAGGCGACGGCTTAGCACCAAATGGATTTCCAGTAACTCCTGGAATAGCGTTTACAAATAACCCTAGCGTTGGCGATTATGTACTAAGACTTGACTTTACTCCTAACAGATTATTTAGATTTGATGGTAGTAGATGGGTTAAGATTGAAGATGCAGTTCGTACAAGTACAACAGGTGGTGCAGGTAGTACACAAAAAGATTCATTTGTTGAAAATACTAAGCAGTATAAAGATGATGAAAACAATACATTTAATAGTAGACAAACACTTAGTGATGCACTAAAACCAGAGGCAGATAGTTAATGGCAAGACAATTTTTCTATGATAACCAAATAAGAAGATTTTTATTACAGTTTGTAAGAATGTTTAGTAACTTCCAAATTGAGATAGGGTCTCCAGATATAAGCGGCAATAGAACGCTTTTGACCGTCCCTGTGCGTTACGGAGATATGAGTCGTAATGCAGCTGCTATACTTAGAGAAAATAGCGAAAATAAAGTTTTAGGTGCTCCAATGATGAGTTGCTATATTAGTAGTCTAAAGTATAGTAGAGATCGTGTACAAGAACCAAATCATATTAATAAAATGCAAGTTAGACAACGAAAATATAATTCAAGTACAGAAACGTATAGTCGTACACAAAGTAATGCAATCACAGTTGAACGACATATGCCAGTACCTTACGATTTAACAATGAATTTAGATATATGGACTACTAATACTGAAATGAAGTTACAGCTATTAGAGCAGATGCTGTGCTTGTTTAATCCTAGTTTAGAAATACAAAGTACAGATAACTATGTTGACTGGACTAGTTTAAGTTTAGTAGAATTAACAGACGTTAACTTTACAAGCAGAACAGTTCCAACCGGAACAGAAGATACAATCGATGTTGCTACATTAACATTTGATATGCCTATATGGATGTCATTACCTGCTAAAGTCAAAAAGATGGGTGTCATACATAAAATTGTTAATAGTATCTATGACGGCAACGGTGATTTAGTAAGTTCTATAGGAAAAGATGACTTAGTACTAGGGCAAAGATTAGTTGTTACGCCAGGGCGTTATGGAGCAATACTACTTAATGGACAAGCAGAACTAGTTGATTATAGTATTGAGCCTACTTCAGATACAATACACACTAGTCAAATACTTAAAAAATCAGCAAATAAGCCAAAATGGAGATCAGTGCTAGAACAATACGGTGCAGTAAATCCTGGAATTACACAACTAAGATTTATACAACCTAACGATAGCGAAGTTATAGGAACAGTTGCATATCATCCTACAGATGACCAAATACTTTTAATAACTATTGATACTGATACAATTCCAACAAATACTTTAACTGCCATAGATGCAATTATTAAACCAAGTACTGTTAACGTAGATACATTTGTTAAAAATACAAACTCAAGGTACTTGATACTTGAAGATATTAAAACTGCCGCAGGTAAAGATAGTTTAGATGCTGACATTAGTTCTAGTTTTTGGCAAAGCACTGGTGGTGCTGACTTTAGTGCAAGTGCAAACGATATTATACAATGGGACGGCACACAATGGAGTGTAGCATTTGATAGTTCTGCAATTAGTGTTGCAAACTACGTTACAAACGCAACAACAAGTATACAGTATAAATGGACCGGTAGTGCATGGCTAAAAAGTTTTGAAGGTGAGTATCAACCTCAAGACTGGCGAGTTGTTATCTAACCTATATCAAGTTCACTAATAAACTCTCTATAAGTCTTTTTAAATAAGTTGCTACACCATTTCCATTTTTCTGGAATACAAAAGTCAGGATTTGGATGTACCCAATGAAAATTTGTTTCGTAATATGCTTTAAAAAGTCTTTCCATATTAGCAATCCATTTTAAGTCACCTACCGAAGACCTTAGTTCACCATATCCGTTTGTATCTGCATAAAGATTATTATTATAACCTTCTGCTTGTTGATTATCAAATCCAATTAAATATATGTTTTTATGACCGTGGTAGGACGCAATGTATGTTGCTCCTGCTCCTGCATTTAAAATATAATTTTGAGGAATTAAATGAAACTTTCCTGGATGTTTAACCATTGCCTGAGCACTACTAAACACAATATTATTATCACAATAGTCTGTTTGAGTAATTTCTTCAATCATTTCATCAGTTTGACATATTAAAAAATCTGGAGTAAAATCTCTGTGAAGTGCATTACAACCGTAAGTTTGTACTTTTAAACTAGCAAACAATCCACCTTTGTGGTTTGCCAATAACCGTAGCGGAAATTTAGATCTACTATCTCCATTGCCAATAATAACTGCATTGCCTCTATGATCATTATTAGTAAGTGTAGCCGGTACCCATTCACGTTCTTCATGTCGTTGGCCGTCAATAATTTGTGTATTGTGAATTATAAACTCGCCTTCGTATTCATTAGCATAAAAAGGAAGTTTCATTATACAACTACCCAAGCAGTACTTTCTTCATCCCATTTATACATGTTTTCGTGACCTGTTGGATGATTTACTGGTGGTTTCCAACCTTTGCCATCATTCCGAACCCAAGACGCATATGGTTTAGGTTCAATAAAAGTTTCAGCAGTTGAATCATATGTATCACCTATTGCTGCTATATCCGATTGTAGCCATGTGCCAGGCGACGTATCTACAAAAGTATTAAAAAATTCTGCTTCAGATTCTACTAATTTAGTTACTATATTATTTTCTATTTTTACATAAGTTGCCATGATAAATCCTTTATGACGTATAAGAGATAATGATAATGCCTGTTCCACCAGCACCACCTGTTTGATTGGTTTGATCAATTGATCCTACAGGACCACCTGCTCCACCTCCACCACCACCTGTGTTTGCTGTGCCGTTAGTTCCGTTACAGTTGCCTGAGCTATTAGATGCACCACCGGCTCCTCCACCGCCATTACCACCAGCACCGCCGGCAGTTCCACCAACGCCACCTTGGTAGCCTGAACCACCACCTCCACCACCGGCGTAAAATACTGCAGATCCTGTTATACTATTTGAAAGTCCAACACCACCTGCACCGGCGGCCGTGCCTGTAGAAGCAGGACCATCAGCTCCGGCTCCACCTGCTCCACCTCCACCACCAGCATTTTGCGAATTAGTTGCTCCTGCATCTCCGCCACTATTTCCTTGACCTGATGTTGCACTACCTTGTCCAGCGTTCCAACCTCGTCCGCCTGCTGACCCACCAGATCCTGATGCAGTTGAGGCATAGCCTCCGCCAGACCCACCTCCAATAGCAGTATATGATGCAAAAGAACTATTGCCTCCGTTACCTGGTGCTGTATATCCAGCAGCGCCGCCATCACCGATTCCTGCTGAGCCACCTGCTCCAACTGTAACTGAATATGTCTGGGCAGTTACTGATACCGAAGTTTGATATATTAATCCACCGGCTCCGCCGCCGCCGCCTCCTGGACTTTGAAAACCGCCATGACCTCCACCTCCACCTGCAACTATAAGAACATTAACTGTTCCAGATGCACCTGCTTCAAATGTTCCAGACGACGTAAACGTATGAATTGTATTACTGCCTGATATTGTTTTTGTGCCACCCGAACCACTAAACTTATTACTTAATTGGTCAAAACTGGTACCGTTGTATACATACAGAGTATTATCC